>Ga0209208_10009123_pt1 | contig 13090 bp, 7 predicted proteins | sample S1TSphfallax_3_FD_187694 | JGI IMG/M metagenome (GOLD analysis project Ga0209208, IMG submission 187694) | Host-associated microbial communities from peat moss isolated from Minnesota, USA - S1T2_Fd - Sphagnum fallax MG (SPAdes) (version 2) | ecosystem: Host-associated > Plants > Peat moss >...
CACTCTGGTTAGGAAACGGAAGAAGGAACTCCACCCAACAGGAAAAGAACAGCCCAAAAACATTTGTCATGTGTACAAAAGCATGGTGATTGAAGAAGATAAGTTCATTGGCATGAGATTAGAGCTCATTCCTCTTTCTTGGACAAACAAGCCCAACACAAAAACCAACTAAGAATTGTGCTGAAGAGAGTGAGGAACCAGGGTTTTTTTTTGGGTTTTTTCCCCCCAATTTTGTGAGGCGGGTGGGCATGAGATCATGGTGATCATCCAGAAGAGGACGAAGGAAATTTGGCTACAGATCAGAGAGGAAAGTAGAATTTTTTTGGAACCCTATTATATTTTTGTGACATGTATGATGATGTTAGAACCTATAGTTTAAATCTGGCAATTTCAAAAGTTTTTTCCTCAAAATATTTTTTCGAATACAAATCCTTTGTATGAGTCGCAATCCCCCCACTTTTCTTTTCTTTTCTTGTTGCCAAGTTCAGCCCCCAAAAAAATGTTGTAAGGAACTCAGTAAGGATTCATGAACAAAATGGACATTGAGTTCAGAGGAGTAAGGAACAGAGTAAAAAATCACACTCTGGAATTTTGTGACACGTGGAACACAAGAATCAACTCGTCAAAGTTGATTGTTGACAAGTTGATTCTTGTGAGGGAAAGGGAAAGAGCAATGGATTCATCATTGTGAGGAGGAAAGTTTGTTGATGAAACAACAAAGATGAGACTCTAGATACATCTCCCCATCCCCCTCCTAAAGAATAAGCCTTTTAAACATGAAACAACCCAAAAACCACTCACATTAAATTGAGTTCCAACAACATATAACAACATATAACTAATGTTTTGCAATAAATACATGACAAGAAGCAAATGGTCAAGGATTCATCATCTTAGGAATTCAACAAACCCTACTTTCTTTCTTCCATTTGACACTATCAAATTTTTTATTTGATCCCCAAATTGTATCTAACAAAAGTAAAAGCAAACAATTGTTCCTTCCTTCCTTTTTTTAAAATACATCGATAGTTGTTTCACATATTAAACAAATTGCATAAATAATGTGCAAGAACCATGTTTGTAAATAACTATGGTACCACACATTGAACTTTAATTTCATTCAAGATAATTAAATAACAAATTCAAATTGGTAGATCCAAGAATTTCATTGACCTAAAAAAACCTTCAAGCACACACAACCCAATTCTACTAAACATTGAAAATAATGGTCATTTTCTATCATTTCCATTTTTTTTAAATTTTCACAAACCTACAAAACCCAGCTACACATTTAATTGAAATATGAGATATTTGAAGTAAGGTTAGATATTTGGGTATGCACTTGTGCATACAATACTAGAGAAGGTCACATCTACATGTGTGATGTTCACCTCCTATTAGGATCGAGCCAAAGCTCAAGGGTGATCATAAAATTTCTAACAACTTGTGTGATCCTAAGGTTGGGTCAAAAAGTTCATTGTAAATGCATGTTTTACTATTTTTTTTCTCTCATTGATCCATTGTCAATTTCTAGTATGGTATTATAACAATGTTGCTTTTGAAAAGAAAATTTGTATTGCATGCAATAATTGTTCATTTTTTAAGTTTTAAGTTTTGAATGTTTGTTTTGTGACATCATTCATTTGTGATTGTCATGATCACAATCTTGACATCTACTTCTAACATCCAAAGCATTGAAAGCTTAATGGAAATAAATTTCATACTTTGAAGATGAAAATGGAATTTCCTTGCACGAAAAAGATTAGGGATCATTCAAAAGAATTATTGTCAATAAAGATTGAATTTGGAAAACTTGTTCCCAAAGGAAGCATTCATGAACATCAATTTTTCATTAAAAGAAAAAGTTTATTCATGAAACAATATTCTAAAATGTTATTGATTTTCTCTTGCATCATACGACACATGCAAAGAGTGCAAAAGGAACTTGGGGCAACTTTTATGCAACATTTGAAGAATGACATGTTGGTAATAGATTGCAACTATATCAATAGCTTTGCAATTTTTAAATAGAGGAAAACACTTTGATGCAAGCTCACATTGATGAGCTTTGCACAATTGCTAATCAATTGATAAACATTGATCATCCAAGGCTGCAAGTAAAAAATAAATATTTTTTTTTCGCATTTGTAATGAAGATATGGCATTTACCCTTCTAAGGAATTATCTACCCTCTTTCCATACTTCAATGGTTATGTTTAGTTATTGTATTGATGAATTGTATATGGAATTAATATGTTGACAATTGGTGCAATAAAAGTTGTAATTCTAATGAAACATATTCAACCATGGTACAAGGCTAGAAACACTAACTATTATGGGTTTTAAAGGAAGTTTTTAAATGTGTAGATTAGAACAAGTTCACAGATGAAAAGTTGAAGAAAAAGGGAACTTGTTACAATTGTGGCATTATAGGTTATTATATGACATAATGAGATTAAAAAAACAACATTGGAAGAAAAAGTTGAAAGGTTATTTTTGCATGTAACTACAATATGCAAAACTTAACTTTTTGTGATTATTTTATCTATCTATGTAATTTGCAAAGATGTTTGATTCATTGATTATAGAATTTTGTAACATCTCACCTTTCAAAAGTCTAAGTAATTTCAACCTTTGAGGAATTTTCTTTGGGTCACAAAGTAGATATTAAAGATAACAATACCCTTGATGTGTGTGAAAAAAACATTATTGTCTTCAAATTACCAAATGGGGTTTTCTAAGCACATTGGAGATATATTGTATGTTGCAAAGTTTGTAAAAAATGTTATTAATAAGTCAATTAATAGAACAAGTTTTCAATGTGGAATTTGAAACCAATCAATTTTGGTTAAAATCTTCTAATTCAAATAAGGTGGTTGTTGAAGCTATCCAAGAAGGGGGGGTTATACAAAATTGGTTGGAGTTGCTCAAACATTGATTGTAGATTGTAGCACTGAATTGAAGAATAACAATCTAATAGCATCAAAGATTTAAATGTCATTATGTAGGGTTTAACAACCATGGTAAGGAATAACCTTGTTGAAGGCATGGGTTTCAATAAAGATCATGTGACTTGAGTTTTTGTGATGGATGTATATGGTAAATACCATCATACTCCATTTTCATTGAGTGGAGTTTTGGTGCAAAATCAATTCTTGTGTATACAAACTTGTGTGGTGACATGGCAACACTTCATGGAAATGACCTAGTCACAAATTCACCAAAACTTGAATAACGAAAGTCAATAGTGATCTTAAACCCAAATTTCAAATCAAAAAAATCAATAATAAGTCTATCCAAAATAAGTCACAACTATTTTTTACCAATAACAGATAGAAAATTTAAAACTTTTCATTTAGGTTTACAATGCAAAAGCAATAGACGTGGCCCAAGTTTGCCACCAAATTAAATGATAGGATGATGTGTAACCACCTTGTAGATTTTGAAAACATTAGTTTTTGAACAATCCATAACAAGTTGATGTTGATTTGTAAACCAATGGGTATTGTCTATCCTTTAGTTTTTAGAAACCCTTTAATTTTTTTAAAAAAAACACCAATAAGTAATGAAAGTAATTTGAACTCATAAAAATTTACACTCTGAAGTTTAGAGCACCCCTTCATAAAAAAAAAATAGATATAAAAGTATCTGAATTTGATATTTAGACTAAACGAAAATGTGAGCTAACACATTACTTGTGCCAACATCTTACACTCCTCTTTAACATATAACATATTAGATTTTTTGATAGTTAAAACCAATTATTGAAGTTTAGAAAGTTGTTTTGTCCTTGACAACTTCAACACAATGATAGATCGCATCCGTGAAAATATTAAATGAAGTTATAAGCCTTCCAATGCCTCGTATCAAATATTATATGATACAAAGAAAACTATTAGAATATACACAAAATAATTATTGCAATAACACAAATTAATTACAAAAAAAAGTCATTACAAATGAACTAAAGAATTTAAGCAAAACACAACAACCCAAGTTTAAAGTGTATATGGGTTTAATGTTTAGATAGGTTCAAGGTTTGAGGATATGCAAAAAAAAAAACCCTAAACTTATTTTACAAAACATTTAGAGGAAAAAAAATGAAAGAAAAAAAATACTTAGATTAGACTTAGAGTTTAGGATTTTGTAATTAGAACACAAAAGTGTTTTAACAAGAAAAAAAAGCAAAACGAATTCAAAAATGAAAGAAAACAATACTTAGTTAGAAAATGTAAATTGCCATTTTTTTGCAACTTGCAAAAAGAAAGGCAATAACATGTTCACAAGATGTTTAACATAATCTTCATTTCCCAAAAAGTCAATAATGGATTTTTATGTATCAAAGCCACAACAAATTCCCCCACTCATCAAAGATGTTCTTCCCCCAAAGTTCAACATGCTTATTCACTCTCCAACCTCCTTTACTAACATTGTCCATTTTTTTCATTAATTTCGAGGAACAATTTTTTTGAAACTAATTCCTTAACATGAGATTCATAGTTAATGACCTCAATATCAAATTTAAAAGGAACTTCATAGCTAGAATGAACAAAAGAATTAGATGCAAAAACAATATTAAATTTACAATGGTTAAGATATTCATGTACTAAACAATTAGGCTCATGGTTGGGATTAATAATAAATTAGATGCAAAATTATTAGGAACAATATCAAAGTCATCAAGATTCAAAGAGATGTAAAGGTTGAAAAAATGCCCAAACAAATCAACATTTGTTTCAAAATGCAACAAAACATAATCAAAAGGAGGCTTATCAAGAGAAGATTTAAAAGCATATTCATGACTTTCATCACATTACACATACATTCTAGATCCATTCATCACAAACATTAATACAATAATCAATGTAATAAAGTGATAACATAAGATTGCAATTGATTACGCAAAATGACATTCAAGATTTCAAAAAACATATGTCCAAAACCATCACTATAAGATCTTTTCATAATTGTTTCATTGGCATTATACATTATAGAAACAAAAGGGGGAAAATACATTAAAAAGGAAAAAGACCCACAAAAAGGAAAAAATACATTACAATATTTGAAGATGTGATATGTAAAAAAAATACAACCATATTGACACTTGCACAACAATTCTTTTATAAAAAAATGAACTCCAATATTTTCAAAACAAAAGTAGAATGATGAAAGAACATGCACACATCAAATAAACAAAAAATTAAAGAAAGACACATAGACAACAAAGAATGTGAAGAAATAAAACAAAAAAATAAAAATGTAAGAGTTTGATAAATGAAGCAACACATGAAGAAGCACATGGGAATAAAATTAAGCACAATGTAGAATAACACACAATGCAAAAGTGCAATGAAACAATGCAAAAATAAATAACAAGTGAAAGAAACCTCAACCAAGATAGTAGTGGAAAAGATGAGCATACAACCTTCATATTTAAAATATAAAGAGACTAGAAGAACTTGCACACTTAAAATAATAATAATAATAAAATGAAATGAAATGAAATGAAATGAAATGAAATACACATAATAATAAAAATAGAAAAAGAAAAATGAAAGCTTTGATACATGAACCAACATGAAGTAACATGATGGAGAAGAGAAAAAATGTAGAATAATACCTAATGTAGAAACATCAAAAACAAAAATGACACTCAATTTTTTTGAACCAAGCTAATAAACATTACAAACCTTCGAAGAACATTCACATGCACACATAAACCAAATAAAGAATTTTTAAAAAGACACAAATGAACTTAATAATAAAATAGACCAAAAAAAGATACAAATACAACTATTTGATTGATGAAGGAACAAAGGAAGTAGGCATGATGGAATTAAGTAAAGATGATGCATAAAAGTGCCATGAAAGAACACAAAAAGAAGAAGCACAATGCACATGACACAAAAGTAGGCATGATAGAAAAGTAGATATGAGACTAAAGAAGTTATGATGGAAAATAGTGACAAACCAACATGCAAAGAAATGTGATGAAACATCACAAGATGTAATTTGATTTAAAAAATAAAACAAAAGATGCATAAAAAACCTTTACATGAAAAAAAAAAAACAACACGATGATAACATCGACACCAAAAACACAAACCTAAAGGTAAAAATTAAATGGAGGGATGACATCATACACCCCACTTTGTGAGGCGGCTTTCTGTCCCTTTATTTTCGATTCTATGAAGTGATTATACTTGGACGTACATATGCTACTAATGAAAGAAAAGAAATGTAAAATGTATTTTTAAATGTTAAATTGCATTTGTAGTTGAAACTAAATAGCTTACCTCCTATGCATCATTTATGATTTGGATTTGATAGATATATTTTCCAAGTTCAAAAATCCAAATCCTATAATTTTATGTTAAATTGTCACCCCTTTAAACCGTCTTTTAAGGATTCGACGTCATGCTCGACTTGACAACATACCTCTAGTCACTTAAAATATTAATCTTATCATATACGTTATTCAAATCTAACATGCTTTAACTCATTAAAAAGCTAGCTACAAGGCGCATTTGCCTACCAAATTCCAAGCTTTGCACTCAAACTAATAAAAAGTTGTGCTACCAAATTCGAGAGGGTTTGTGAAATTTCTCTAAGATTTCAAGGTTTCAACACTACCCCTACTCACTTTCATTCTTTCAAATGTACTACAATCATCCAATCTATTATCCCTTTTTTCACCATTTACTAAAACTAATCATTATTCTCTTTCCAAAGAAAATTGTAGGAACAAATATTCTCAAGATTCAAATAAAAAAAATTGTTCGAAAAAGAGAGCCCCAATTGATTCGAATTCGCCCTTTAAAAATATAAAGAAAGAAGGAGATGAAGGAAGATCCAACTCGGTGGCCAATGGAAGGTTCCAATGTTTGGTGGCCCTTGGAAGGTTCCATTGCTTAGTGGCCCTTGAAATCTTCTAATGTTTGGTGGCCCTTGAAATGTTCCAATCTTTGGTGGCCAATGGAAGGAGAAGGAGAAGGAGAAGGAAAAACACCTTTTCACCTCTTCCCATTTTCCCCCCAACAAATTTTATTTAAACTTTCATTTTTTCCTTTAATCTCAAGGTTTTACTTTACCATGGTTCTAGACTGTTACTTACACATTTCTTTCCTTTTCCTTGACCTATAGATTACAACCATGCATTTCAATGTAACAAATCCTCCACACATTCATTGCTGATTTGATTTTGATTTTGATTTCTTTTCCTTTCCTTGAAATTATGGCGTCATGTATGGTCACATTTTACAGGCCTGAAGCTGCATAAGTGAATGAATAACGGCCTCCAAACTCATTTTTAGATTTGACATTATTACATTTTCGTGATGAAGATCCTAAACCTTTGAAAAAAAATCTCTATATTTAAATCTTATGTGAAATACATTCATCCATCCATCCATCCATAAATAAATAAAAAACCGACCCCACTTCTAGCGATGAACCTAAAACCATCTATGAAGGTTGTTATGAAACTAAAGACACTTATATCTTTACATGGTTTTCAACTCCTGGAGTTGAACACGATTGTTGGTTGTGCGGTTTGATTCGTCAACTATATCCTAATAGCAAGGTGGATTATTTAGTTCGCACCATTTGACGCATCTTAAATTTCTTACAATTATGAACTATCATTATGGCATAACCTAGGACTCAACATGTAATTGCAACTCCTTGTTGAACTTATTCATAATTCAAATAAATATTTCATTCATTATGAAATTCATGTTCCCATTGCCACCCTAACACACTATTCATTTAATCATCAAGTTGTTTCGAATTAATCTTATGCTTATAAGGCTTGAAGATTATTTTATTTCGATTGGACCTTTCATCAACACCCCTTCAATTGCTTCATGAATTTCAAACATCTTCACTTACACGACTACCCACTAATTACCATAACAAGACCCATATTTTACCGAACATTACGAATTTGGGTCTATTTCTAACCCTAACATTCTAGAGATTTTTCACCCAAAGAATTAACCCTACACTTTATTCATCTAATATCAAAATTTGAAAAAACAACCCCCCATTGACGCACTCCCAAGTTCCTTAATAGACTCAAATGTGAATCTAAGGTGAACACATCAAAAGAATGAGGAGTTGGGGTACATTCCCTAGCTCATAACATTTCGAGGGAAGGGGGGCGTGTTGGAGCTCCAGGATGGGGACTAGGAAGAGTGACAAGTATTAATTACTCACACGGACCTACACAAACTAAACAACAAGTTGATTAGTGCATAATTGGAAAACTTTTGGTGCACTAATAAGCCACATGCAAACACACACTCACAAAACTCACCATGGCCCAGACTTGGGGGAAGCCACCACCTCCCCCTTATGGTATGCTCTGTGTCTGGCCATGGGACTAGCACCCAAAAGTAATTTTGTCTCGAAACTCCCAAGTTGGAGTCCCGAAATTTCTTAAATTGAAACTCCTACAACTTTGGAGGCCCATAACTTTGCATGAAAACCTCCAGTTGAGGTGAGGTCTAAAGAAAAGTTGTAGCCTTCATTGAGATCTTTCCAACGGTATGTCGGATGCCACCTACACGCAAGGAAATTAGGGCGATTTTTGACTTTTAGTGGTCGAAAGTCAAATTGGCAATTTGACTTTCGACCCTTCTTTTGACCATAACTTATGTTTTAAGTGCCCAAATGGGTCATGCGAACCCATTTTAAACATCTATGTTCCAAGTGTTTTTCCAATGATATAAGGAGCTTTTTTATTCAATGAGTTTTGACCCTTAAAATTGCCTTTTGAAAATTTGGGAATCCATTGGGATTCTAATTCCCAAAATGGGAACTCACTTGGGAGTGTGGGGGTTCATTCCTTCACACTTTCCTACATTCTTGGGCGTATGAAATGTGAGTCATAGGCTTCATTCTTAGCCCGCACCTTTACAAACCTTTGCCTTGGTCTCGAGCCCAAAGTTAGGGTTGTGACACCCATGTAACCATGCGCACTTATCATTCATTATTCTAACATGAAGTTGTTAAAAACCCCTAATAGCCTTACCACACTTGAATATCCTTGATGAAATTCTCAAAAATTGAAACTATCACACATCATTATATCGGTATGGTTCACACATTTTAAATTAAAAAAACACTTTATGTTAAAAAGATGATGAAAACAAAAAGAAGCCACAAAAAACTGTATTTTTACAAAGTGGAAAGGTCTAGGTTTAAACCTTTATCTCATACTTTTTATGGGGAAAAAAATCAATGCAAAGAAATGAATGTAAAAAAAAACGCACATCAACAAAAATCTTCATCCAAAAAGTTAAATCTAAACGTGTAATTTTTTCACACACAATTTTTTTAAAAAACCCATGTAAAGATTGAATGTATTCATCAAGTGCTAAAATTTTAACCCAAGTAGGCCAAATTCATGCAAAACCCAAGGTGATTGATTGAATATAATGCGAAAGCTTAACATGACTAAAAATAATTAGGGTAGAACTTGGAAATTCAACAAAATCAATGCAAAATCAAGTTTCACCCAAGATTTTCATGGTTGTGAAAGGTGTGTACAAGTGGTGATTGCCACTAAAGAGCTTTGAAGGTGATAAAGCTAAGGGGTTTGAGCACACATGAAGGTTTGAAAAACCAAAAGGGCTTCAAGGGGACAAAGGTTAGAAAGGCGTGAGGGAGGAAAATTCATGATGGCTTTAGGGGGAATTGAGGCTTGAGAGGCATGAAAGAAGAAAGATTGTTAAGGCTTCATGGGGATAGATGCTTAATAGCTTAACAACTAAAGGTTTTTGAACGCTTTAAGGCTTGAAAGTGAAGAAGTGTGGAAAGAGGTTAAAAAACATGATGGAACGCATTATAAGCAAGTTGTGTAAGGTGAAAGGTAGTGGACATCATTTTGCAAGTCACGGTGCAAGACTTTACTTAACTTTCCTTCATGCCATTGAATTTTCTATCATGTGTGCTTCAACCTTTTCATTTTTCCTTCCCTTCCTTTTTTTCAGTCTTACTTCACTTTGCTTTTAATTACCTCACCTCATTTAATAAACCCTAAACCCTTTTCAATTTGCCTCAAACTTCTTTCAACTCCTTCCTAGTCTTAGTTCCTTTCTAGTTTTACATCTTTTGTTAAACCCTTCTCAACTCCTTTCTAGTTTTACCAACCCCCTTTTAGCCCCCTTTCAAGTTTGTTAGCTCCTTCCCAACTTTCCCAACTCCTTTTTAGCTTTCCCAAAATTACTAACTACCTATTAGCTTGACCGATTTCTTGGCAATTCCCCAACGGCCATGGAAGCTCCTTGTAAATTATACCAAGCCCTTGCCAACTTTTTTTCAACTCTATTAGCCCCCTTTCACTAATAAAAATCTTGTCATTCGCAACCATTCCTTGTGCAATTATGTATGATTAAATGTCACCTACAACTATAAATGGTTGCATATGTGACTACTTTTCAAATTTGGATGGATTTTGGTCTTCTTTTCAATTAGGTTGCAAGTATGACCTATCTCATCTTTTCAATAGGTTGATTTTTCATGATGTATTTGTATTTTTTACAACATCATTTAGTTGCACATTAACCAAAATAGTCACATTATAGTTGCATAAAGTACGTATGTTATTTAGTAACTACATGTATAGACTATTTAATAATACATGCGTACCTATACATATATATTTACCTACTAAATACCTACCTACCTATTTGGTCTTTATTTACTACCTACCTATTTAATTACTAAATACCTACATACATACCATCTACCTACCTACCTACTTTAATACTAGGAGTTTACCTAGCTACCTACTATGTACATATCTACCTACTTACTTATTAAGTACATACACCCTACCTACCTACCTACCTACCTATTATGTACATACTTATTTATTCAATTACTAGGTACCTACCTACCTCCCTCCTATTTATGTACTTATTTGATTATTAAATACCTATCTATTTCTACCTACCTACCTACTTAGAAAATATTTATTCTTTAATAACTATGTACCTATGTAGTAAATACTTACCTCCCACATCGCTACCTACCTACTACATGCCTCCTACCTACTTACCAAGTACGTACGTACGTACATACATACCCATTAGTTACGTAGCTAATAGGTTATTTTAATAATTATTTAGAGGTTATCTAAATAGGTATTTGAAATAAATAATTATCTAAAGGTTATCTAAATATGTATTTAAAATAAATACTATTTGAATATTTACCTCGTAAGAACATATGTTACATAGGGTAGTGTGAACAACTAACTTAAATAGTGTAAGTAGGTAAAAAATATATAATCAATATTGTTTCATTCACCACAATGAATGTCATTTGTGAAGTTTAATCCGAGGACCCCAAAGATCAAATTCAACTCCTTTATCACAAAGCCCCCCCACATGTTGTGTAAATGTTTTAATGTTTATTTTATTTAAACCACATTTCATCTAAAGATTACATAAAACCCCAATTTGATCATTCATATTTATTGTTAATTTGTCCAAGTGAAAAATGAAAATTTATTCATAAAGTTCCTTCAATAATGTACACAATTATATAGAATGTAAATTCATTTCAAAAGAAAAATATTTTAATTTTTTTATTGAATAACATTTCAATGACAATTCTTTGGAAAAAATAAATTTAAACACATTATTTGTAAATGGAAAAACCTTTGTGGGTAATTACAAAATAAAGAAAAAATAAATTTCATATGTTTAATCTTTCATTTGATTTAGGAATTTATATTATACAATTTGCTTCCAATAAATCATAATTTTAATAATAACTTTTAATTTAGACATATGAGTCCATATTTTATGAATGGATCATAAATATTATATATATAATTCTTTTATATTAATCCTATTAAATATGATGTATAAATATAATATAAATATTTTAATCTAAATTTGAAAATATTAATTAATTTTATAGTATTAAATATTTTTTGAAATTATAAAATTTATTCAATTAATTTAAAAAATAAAATTATATGTAATAATTTAAAATTTTACTTAAATTTACTTAAATTTACAACAAAAGTTTAATGTACAAATAAATTATATATTTCCCACATCTTACACTTCTATTTGATTTTTAAATGAGAATATAAAAAATATTTATAACATATCATTCTTTACCATTACAATTTATTTCAATGTATAATAATCAATTTATTCACATAGATTATTTAAAATGGATTATATATCAAGTATATTTATTAAAAATGTAATACAATTTCTTATATTACCTATACATGTATAAATATTAATCGAAATGAATACCCAACATGTCATAGTTATTTATGTCTATTTATACTTATGTTAAATGGATAATAATCATTTTAAAATCATTGTAAAATAATTTGATGATTACATTGTTTATATAATGACACATCATTTTATTCACATCATTTGCATAGTCATTTTTTAGTTATATTCAAAATGATTTTATTTTGGTCACATTTTCAAATGATATCTTGGACATCCATATTATTTTGTCATCAATCATGTTTGCAATACTCGTATTTGTTCCATATTTACAAGTTGAGGTACTCCTATCATGCAATACCCACATCTCGATATTACACATTACCTTGATTTTGTTTTGATCACACAATATTGACAATACAACCATAAAAATAATCTCTATATCTAAATCTTATGTGAAATACATTCATCCACCCATCCATCCATGTGGTTGCAAACAACATCTTCACAAAGGTGTTGACAAATATTCGAATCACATGGCTGTACATATGTCTCTTTAAGAGACAAATCCAATTTCCTTACAATACTTTCATGTGGGTGTGGACAAATATTTTTAATCATGGTCTTACATATCCTATTCAAAAACAAATTCAATTTCCTTGCCATATTCTCATTTGATTTCTTGTGATATCATATCATTCATTCTCAACAATCACAAGGTCAATTGGAGTGATGATGAGGCACATAGGTGCAATCAAGTAAGTAAGTTAGGTTTGGTAAGTATCTACCTACTTCAAGGTTTAGTAGGTAGGAAGGTGGAAGGCCCAAGGAACAATGTACTTGGTTTACTCTAAACCCTAAACCCTAAACTTGGTTTACCT
>Ga0209208_10009124_pt1 | contig 13090 bp, 6 predicted proteins | sample S1TSphfallax_3_FD_187694 | JGI IMG/M metagenome (GOLD analysis project Ga0209208, IMG submission 187694) | Host-associated microbial communities from peat moss isolated from Minnesota, USA - S1T2_Fd - Sphagnum fallax MG (SPAdes) (version 2) | ecosystem: Host-associated > Plants > Peat moss >...
AAAAGTGAAAAAGAAACACTTTATTTCTATTATACAAAATAAGAATAGAAAGAATAAAACATGAAACAAACATAAACAAAAAAAAAGTAAAAACACAAAAACTATTAAAAAGGAATGGAAACAAACGAAACAAGGAAAGGGAAATACAATAAAATAATTTTAAAAGAAAAAAAATTACAAAAAAGAAGAAACCAAATAAAGAGTAGAAAATAAGAAAAAATAAAACTTATAATAATGAAGAAAAACCCTACTTGAAAAAGAATGAGGTTTGTCTTCTTTCTCCAAACTTCAAACTTGCATCCACAAAAACAAAAATACAAAAGTGAAAAAGAAACACTTTATTTTTATTATACAAAATAAGAATAAAAACAAAAAACACATAAAAATAAGTAATAAAAAAGATAAAAGTTTTCAAAAAGAACTAAAACATGAACCAAACTTTGTTGAAATAACACACCTGTGCATTATGCATGAGGCTCAAACTAGGTATTTAGAAATAAATAAAGAGATAAGGTTTAACACATTTTAGACTCCCTTCAAAACTTTTCTTTTCTTATGTTTTCAATTGGTTCATCCTTGTTTTTCTTTGTTCTTATAGTGAGAAATTTCTGCAGTTGGGGACATCACAATCAAATTGTATCATGAAGAATTACTCAACGTTCGGGGCAATTCACCACTAAGGCTCTAGGAACGGATGGAGATAACTATGGAGCAGGTGAAGAAGGATCATTATTCAAACGTTTGCAAACACTTGCTAATATGTGATCCTTTTCTAGGTGCAAATGTTTTAAAGGAGATATATGTTCATTATGATATGAATTTGGAGTCAGAGATGTTGATAGAAAAGCTCTAGATGTTCGCCTATTCTTGCGTTTTGACCAAGCAGAAGTTGTTATGGCTCAAGATGTGGAATGAGTTTGTTGTTGTATGGGAGGCCAAAAAATTCCCCAAGCTCAAGTTTTCTAACTCCCAATTCGAAAAATGGTTGCATAAGGCAACCTTCTAGCATCAGGTATTTTGTTTCTAAATGACCTTTTTTTCATTTTTTCTTCAACACACTCATTTTTATTTCATTCTTATTCTTGTAGCTTGAAATTGAGGTGCTCAAGCTCTTTGATGCAACAATATCCAAATTTTCCTTAATTATGAAAGTGGTTTTGGATATGATTTTTCTTTCATCATATATATAACAATGGAGACTAATGATATGGGAGATTTTATTTTTTTTGGGAGTTCAAGCCTAAGGATGGCATTTAGAGAATTAAATTTTGGGGTCAACAATTTAGGAACAAAAAGACTGTCAAACGAGTTTCGTACATGTATTCCAATTATACAATTTCATTCCATTTTCAAATTGCTTCAAATTGATTTTTAAGTGTTTGTTGGTAAGCATACTTACTTTTGCATCACCACAAAGCTTCCCCTTATCTTGGTGTTGAGAGTAGGAAAATTGGTAGCCATTTATCAAATTTCTCTATGAAGGTGCTATTCATTATGCTACAAGTATTTATATCATGTCTTGTTATTCCATGGTGCCATTGATTAGCTCCCCAATCTCTTTTGGCGTGACTCTAAGGCCAATAGAACTATATTCTGAAAAGACCTACTCAAGGATTGGCTTGCTCCTCATCTTTTCTAGTGTGGTTAGTACTTTGATTGTTTAAAAGATAACACCCCCACCTTAGAGATTCCTTTGAGGGAGTGTATTGAACCCTCTTTCATGGAGACTCTTGCAAGCTTTGCGAAAACACAAGTTGTGGGTGGGAGGCAAAAAATGGCTTCCAAGGGAAAGGGAAAGTTGAAGGAGAAAATGACCAAACCTCCTTCCTCCGACACCTTTATTAAAGTTCCTTTGAACCAGATTCTACAGACAACAGACAATGTGAGGAAAGAAAAAAAGGCTACTACCCTGCTTATTCTTCCCACCCCTCCTCTTGGTGGAGTTTAAAGCATTGGACAAGGATCATTCCAACTTTCTCCATCCTACCCAAATCCAATTGTTGTTACCTCTAGTGGGGCTTCCTACTGTCACCACATGGTCTTTCCATTCTCCTGGCATTCCATTGTGGCAACCAAGATTTCATCATGAACCTAGCCCCTAGAGTATGAGACAATTTTGAAGTCCATTCACAAGGTATGCTTACATTGCATTTTCTTTCCCTTTACAACATAGTTCCAGCAAATTGTCTTGGATGCACTAACTTTTTTCTTCTTGCTACACAAATGAATCTTAGTGGCAAGGTTCAGTTTGTTTTTGCAAATGTTCTTGGATAGCTCCCTATTCCTTTCATATCCAAGAAGCCAAATGATATACCTATGTGGAACAAAAAGGTTGATGAATACATTGTTGGAGTCTTTGATTTTGCTTAGATTTCCTTAGCCTCTAATGGGGCTATCTTGTTATTTCACCCAAATGACCTTAGAGTTTTGAAGGAGGTCACGTCTTATCTAGAGAGCTATGGCTTTCAAAAACTGATGAAGTGGGTTATGGTAAACTCATTACCACTAACAAGTAGCAAGGACCCATCTCTCAAGGTTCCATTTCAGTCCACTAAGTTATATTTATATTTTTCTTATTCTTGATTTTAATTAAAATTTGTCTTTAATTTTGTAGACTCCCTTCAACCATGCAATTCTTCTTGTTAGGGTCCTTGATGCAAGATCTTTGAGGCATTGGGAGATTTGTCTTCTCCTCACCATCTAATGAATTTGTGAACAACTCTATTAATGTTTAGAATGAGGAAGTGTTGTATAACTGGATGGATAAAGCTTGTATGTCTATATATAAGGTAAGCAGACCTTTCAAGGCTATAAAGGAAATGCATCTTTCTACTATTCAAGCCTTGATTGATGTTTGTTCAAAGATAGGATCATTTGTTGCAAATTTACATCCATAGGTATGTGTTCCTTCTCAAAAAATTCATTCATAATCTCTACATCAAAAAAATTGTTTGACCACCTTTCACCTTGTAGGCAACACAATCGGGGCTTGCCAAAGCCTTGGGCACCGCATCCTAGCTTTGGAGTCAGATATGGAGGTGCTAGAACCTCTTATTAAAGTGGCCACACCCAAGCTTGATGTTGAGCATGTTTAGGGTGAAAACACATTTAACCCCCCCAAAATTGTAATCACAAGTATAATATTTATGCAATTAAAATTTTTGATAACGTATGGACATCACATCTTGGATTATTTTTATTTTTTAAAAGTATATTTGCTTAGCTTTAGACTTAATCTAATCAATTATTTTGAGATTTTCAACAAAAATTGAAAAATTTGAACATGTTGAGTATATTTCTAACCAAATAATACTCATCACAAAATTTGAAAATTAGAATATATATTTCAAAACTAGGGTTTTCAATGGAATTTTTGGGTGACTTTTTAATTGGCATATGATATTGATATACAACAATTAAATTTAAGACAAGTTAGAAATTTAAAGTTTTTGGATGAAATTCCATTCAAAAAATGTGTATTCTTGCATTTTTTTAGTAATGAATGCACAATAATATCTCTTTTTTAGGAAAAAACCACTACCATATAAAAAAGAAGGAGATTTTATAAAGGGCATTTCATTATTTTTTCGATTTCCTTTGGTTTGGTAATGTTTCATGAATCAAAAACATGAGGCCATATGACCATTGAAAAACTACAAGTTATGGACAATGATATTATTCAATCCCCTTCATCTAACCATTGGATCAAGATTAATTTTGATTCAAAATGGTCTTTGAGTTCCAAAATGTTGTTGTGCAAATTCCAAACTTTCTTTCTTGCTTAGGTTAACCAAAGGATGCCATCAAGATTTTAGCTTGTTGCGTACTATAATACTTATTATACATCACCTTTTTTAAACAAAAGTAGTTCACACTTAGTGTGTTTTCACCCTTCACAACTTCAATATTGATTCTCTTGTCAAGAAACACTCTAGGAGGTTGCTTGATTATGAATAAGTTGTCCACTTGCATCAATATTATGCTTTCCTTTAGTTATTTTTGTTGTTTGCCTCATAACTTCCTTTCTCTTTATTTGCAAAATGTCTTCTCCACCAAGGAGCTTCCTTTCATTTAGGGAGGATGAGATGCTCTGGGGTCCTACCATTTTTTTCTATTACCATCATATGCTGAAGCTCAAGCCCTGGCTTTGGAGTCCTTGGCTTCACCTCCTTCACGGTAGTTTCCCGAGGTTACCATCTAGGAATTAGAACTTTCATCAATGATGAAACATTAGAAGATGTTTAGGATTTGTTTTTGAACTTGGGGGTTGGATCACTAAGTTTTGAATTCATTGGGTGGTCCTAAGGTTGGGTGGAGAGTGTTAATGATGTTTTTATGTTTTGCCTTAGATTTTCCTTTTATGTCAATTTTCCATAGTAGTGACATACGAAATACGAGTATTTTTCGAAGGTGCTCAAAAAGAAGTATTTTCAAGTATTTAAAAAAAAACATTATAAAAATACAAAAGGCTTGAAAATTGGCCTTTGTATCAAGTATTTTCAAGTATTTAAAAAAATACATTATAAAAATACAAAAGGCTTGAAAATTGGCCTTTGTATCAAGTATTTTCAAGTATTTTTAAAAAAGCCCAAAAAAATGTAAAATATGCGTATGTTTGAATCGAATTGAGAGTATGTCACTACTATGCAATTTTCACTCAAAGCTTCTTTTAAGTCACCTTCTTGGAACACTTGTAGTGTCTATATTGAAGCTTGTACATACCACAATGTTAGGAAAAACTTTGTCAAACAAGATTGATAGTATAATGATGTCTATTGGAATGGCCTTTCCAATTTAAATCCTAGTTTTGGGATTAGTTATATATTCTACCCATGCAATTCCATGTTATTTGGGTGTTCTTTGTTTTTGCATAGGTTTCCACATTAAATAATTTGGGTTGTTAGAATGACCTTTACCTTGTAATGATTGAAGCACACGTCAAGGAAAATCTAAAGTTTTATAAATTGTCCCCATAGGTAACAATTTATTTTCTGAAAGAAAATTTAAAATTTATTATTTTTTTGGAAGATAATTTAATATATCATTACTTTCAAATGATCTCAAGCTTTATATGATTTTTGGGAATGTTCAATGAAACCATCCTTTTGATCTTTGAAATTCTACAAGAGAATTGGGTTATTTGCGGTTGGAATTCCATACTGGCTTTGTACACATTATATGGATGTCAAATAAAGATTATATGTTTTCTTCCTTTTTTCAATGTTGCATTTATGTTTGAAAATATTACTATCCAAAGTACCAATATACATGTTTTTTGGAAACATAGTTATAATTATAGAATTGGAAATTTTCAAAAATAACTTATATTGATGTTGTTTATATCAAAATGGTTCTATTGGGATTTGATCAATCCTTTCAATTTTATCAATTTAGCATCTTGACACACAAATGTATATAATTATTCATATTGTTAGTATTTCTAACGATCGTTGTGCCTTGTAGTGAGGAATGATACCTAACAATACCTAAACAATATATAAAAATACATAACAATTTCCAATAAAATATGTGGTTACTTGATAATGAATTTCAAATTTAAATATTGAATAACCACATTAGGAAATGGAATTTTATTTTAGGGTTTATTGAAGTTGAAATCATTTTTGTGTGGAATGTGTTATCCATTTATGAATGTAATTTCATTATATTTTAAGTCATTTCCCAACAGTCTTGTGTATAAATGGCCATACATATTCCATCTCTCCTTCTATATCTTACATTGTGTTGGTGTTCAACATATCTTTGTTGAATCTAGTGTTAATTTTTTTATCTAAAGTATATTTCATACATGAAAAGAATTTCCATCCTAGCTTAATCTGGATACAAATTTCCAAGATTGTAGTGGGCCAATAATAATTTAATTTCTTATTGGATTTGCTAGTTTGTTTGATGGTCTTGCAAATTACTTTCCTATGGTTTTCTTTTGGTTGTAATTGTTCAAGCAAACATAACTTTCATTTGTCAATTCTTGAAAGAAAATTTAAAATGCATTATTTGTTAAGCGACCATGATCAAAGAACCAAACACACATTGACAAATAAAAATCCTTCACCAACTTGTTTCTTTCATTTCAATAATGTTGGTTCATTTCAAGGTCTTGCAAATGACACTCCGTATAATTTTTTAATACTTTATCATGGTTCTAAAATGTCATTGATGTCAATGGCCTTGTCTATGGTAGTATTGTGGAGAACCTTCAACTCTTGGACTTGGTTTGCCATCCATTCACTTGGATGATTCTACCACAACTTTCAACTTTTCGATGTCATCATCGTTCTAAGACCTTGCATTCTAGGTGGAGTCTAAAGGCTTGTTCTCACCAATGGCACCATTGCGTCTATTTCCTTGTAATAAACAAGTGTTGGTGATTTATACTCATTTTCATCTAGGCTATTTTGGTTTTCTGGCCATGTTTTGTTGATGGTGATCTTGAGGGAATACTTATTTGGAGACACAAATCCCAAGAGATAATCAAATTGCCTCAAGAACTGAGTTCTGTGGCTTCAATTTGTTGGGTGCGCTAGCCATGGATTGTCTTCTAGAGTATGTAGTAAATTGTTTAGAAAGTTTTCATCAAACATACAAATCACTATCACATAGATTTTGTAGTCCTCCAAATGGTTCTTTGTTGCCCAATATCCAACTTGTACTTGGTATTCCACATTGATGGATTTCATTTTTTTTTTCCTCAACAACATGGTACAAGTCTAAGTCCTGAGGAGTTGGACAAGCCATGTCTATTGTCTTTTTCAAAATGGAACAAAGTAATTGAAAGTGGAAAAGTTGTGTAGAAAATTCACAGCATCGCAAAACAATTGATAATGTGTGCATGAAAACTCACAGATTAAATACCCAACTTTCTAATAATTAGAATGTGGTTTGCATTGCATTATAATAATATCGTAACATGTGTAACAGTGGCCACAAACTTGTTGCATTTAATGACAATGACAATTATATTTTATATGGAGAATGGCATTGCTAGGTTGCAAATATATGTTGATAATAATGTATTTGTCAATTTCTTACATTCTTATAATGATGGCCTAGTTACCTAACCTTTTGTAGGATACATCTATAAATTGTGCATCAATTTTTTAATGTGTTTTAAGGATACTTGTTTCACAATAATGTTGTTAGAATGGTTGAAATATCTTTTGTTAGAATTTTTTTTATTGTATAAATAATTATTATATTTGACCACCTATGTTTTGTTGACAAGTTCATGTTATAGTTATCTTTAACTTGTCTCCCATTACAATAGCCAAGATGACAATGGCCACAAATGACGTGGCAATGTAGAATATACTTCTACTAACATATAATATTTTGCCACATAAGACATGTTTGAAACTAAGGGGCAAGATTTTTAGTAAAGGTGCCAATTTTTATTTATTTTTGCTTCAACACATGGCACACCAACCTTGGTAGATTTCTATACTTATGTTCAATTAAACAAAGACATTATTATTGAATGCCCATGTGAATAAGTAGCTATAAGGTAGTAAAAATGGATAAAATGCAAAGACATGGTAGAGGTAGAAAGGATTCAGCTAGGTAGTAAAGGTGGAGTAAATGTAACTTCAAGTATGGATCAGGAAAATTAGTAGTAGAAGGGGGGAAATGCAATTTGATTTCTTGCCAACATTCATTTGAAAGTTCATCCATTTTATTTATCGTCCATTTTTCATTCAAGAAAATAGTTCATCCATTTTATTTATCGTCCATTTTTCATTCAAGAAAATAGTTCATCCATGACACATGGCAAAATATTCTTCCATGTCACCGAATATTGTCTTATGTGTCAAATAATATTCCATCGATGTTAGCAAGATATTCTTAAAAAGATTATCTTGGGTTCACTTGTTCATGTTCACATTCACACGCTCACGAAATAACATCCTTGATACAATAATTGTTTAGTTAAGTGTCATGGTCTTCGAAGAAGGTCCATGATTAACAATAGAGTGAAACATATGGCTACATCAAATGCAAAATGACTCACCACATCAATTGAAAGATAATCAACAAGAACACAATTTTTTTCAATTGTGATATAAGGATAGTGGCAACACCTTTCAAGCAACCAATCACATTGCTACAAGCTCCTAATATTTGCCATGGCTCATTGACACAAAAACAAAATGTCTTTAGTTGAACATACATTTGAATTCAAAACCAAAATTTCATCATTAGACAATGGATATGATTTAGAAACACAAAGAAAAAACAAAACATGGTCAAATGCAAAAACATGTTAGATCCATGAACAATTCATCACAACAACTACAAACTTCAATTGAACATACATATGAATTCAAAACCAGAATTTCATCCTTGGATAGTGCATGTGATCTAGAAACATAGAGAGAAAAAAAAACACAATCAAAAGCAAACACATCCCAAATCCATAAATAGTTCATCACAAAAACTATAGACCTCAATTGAACATACATATGAATTTAAAACTAGAATTTCATCATTGGATAATATGATTTAGAAACATAGAAAATAAACAAAGTTCATGGTCAAAGGAAAAAATATGCCAAATCCATGAACAATTCATCACAACTACTATAGGCCTCAGTTGAACATACGTTTGAGTTCAAAACTGTAATTTCATAACATGACAGGGGATATGATTTAGAAACATAGAAAAAAATAAAAATGGTCAAAGGCGAAAACATGGGCCAAGATCCATGAGTAATTCATTAACAAATGTAAAAAAAATGACCATGAACATTGTTCTAGCTAATTTACATTTTTAATCACTATCACTATCTAAAGTAACCAAAGCTTGTGTGATACCAGCCAAGGCATAATCTAAGAGACATGTTCATTTCCCTAAACTTTATGATTTGAGGGAAGCATAACAAACACTATGGCTCGAACATGGGAGACATGTAAGTAGACTATGTGGGATCTCTACAATAGGACATAACTTGAATCCCATGTGCCCCATTTCTAGTAGTATGTCCCCATTACAACAACATCATCTACTTGGAATTGATAGCCCCAATGGCATGTATAATCTTCCTCAAAAACATGCATTGGGTGAGTTAAAGCACAACATAGACATCAACACCCTTTTCGTTACCTTTTTTGGCATTCATTGTGAAATTGTCACCTAGTTTTAAGCAATTGATTGAGGAATCAACACATCTTTTGAAATAGTCCCATTCATCTTCATGTGTGGTAGTTTGATTGACATTTTGAACATATTGAAAGTTGTTCGTATTTTGGACCTTTACTTGCCATGCCTTGGTCCAAGCCAAATTCATGCAATCCTTGTATTTGGAGTCAAGACAAGAACAAAAAACATGATAGGTCCTTTTTTAGCATCTTGTTAACATCATGTATGTTAACATATTTAACACAATGCAAATCTTGAGTACCTTTCATAGAATCATAAGTGTACTTGGTTTGACAATCAACATCAATGGTCTTGACATGCCAAAAACTCGTGTCACATGCTTCCTCTCCCCTATGTAAGATGTTTCAAGTTGCAAAGAGAAGTGAATGTGCAAAAAGGTGACCACATCTTCAACATTTTGCAACTTTGGTCCATTAACATTTAGTTAAAATTTCCTAAAAAACCTCTTCAACATTGCCCCATCACCATCATGAGGCCCTTTCCCATGCCCTATGCCAAAAACAATTCCATGTCATGCCACAACCATCTATCAAGTAAGGATACCAAGTAATAAAGAACCATGAGGTTTTGCTCTTAAATTGGGAAGACTACTCATCTGACCAAATCCAACTGTTTTTGGGATGGAAGCCTCCATCTAGCACATTTTGCCAATGCAAAAGCTTAGGGTTCAAGTATTGTAGTTTAGGCTTTAGGTAGTTAATTAGCTCGTCAAAAGATGAGGATTTGTGAAGGAATATTAGTTTCTTCTTTTCCTCTCCCTTCTTCGTCAGTATATTATTTGTGGAATAATGTTTCCAACTCACCAAAATGTTTGAGGAACCTTTTTCTTTTAGAAAACAAATTGGAAAAATATTTAAACCATAATTTTCACAAGTACCTAATAAGTAGTCCCTACTATGCCATTTTGAGTATTCATGATGAAGACAAACCATTGACTCCCAAAAAGATGTTAGAATTGGGTATGTGGTTGAGGCACCTACACATTCAAAGGACTCTTCATTTGTAGGTTGACAATTTTTTTCACAAGACTAGTCACACGAGCTAAAATGAATCCCAAATTTGGTATGCATGTTGTATAAAGCACCTCGCATCTCATCAATTTCCACATGATAGATGCAACAACACACATTTCATTCCTTCATTCGCTTGATGAAGAACATGCACAATTCCACCAGCAACCTATTTTTTAATAAAAACATCACAATTCCAAAATAAAGAGTCACAACAATTTGCATTTCAAAATAGCTCACCAACAAACAAAAAAAACCACTAGTAACTTGCATTTCAAGATACCTCACCATTGTAACATGCATTTCCCAAAATAATCACAATAGGTCCAAAATAAAATCAACCATAACTCACAACTTCAAATAACAAGTAAATAGTTAGAACATAAAGAAGCCTTTGACAATCTATGTCTTCAAATAAAATCATTGGAACTTCCAATCAAAGCTCATCATTAATTGGGCATATTCACAATCAAGGTACCATTTTTTTACCACAAGACTCAAGGACTTCATTTTTTCTATGTTTCAAATATAAAAATTAAATGGAATAAATTTAATTGAAAGATATTGGATAATTAAAATTATGATAATTTTCATGGTGGTGGTGATTTTTCACATGCATTTGTAGTTATGCATAAATGTTTTGGTTAAAAAACAGAAATGTAAAAAATGAATATATAAACTTTCATATATAATTTAACATGTTTTTTTGCATGAAAATTTCCTGCACATTTTGCCAACACTTGGGGCCACAAATTCTAAGCCTAGTGAATACAAAAAATAAACCAAATGAAAAAAAAAATCAATTTTGCACCATGCATAGGTCCATAGAATTAGATATGGTTAGGACTTGGAACCACCTAAAATGTTTTTAAAAAAAAATTGAGAATCAGGAATCTTGAAATGTGAACAACTGGGTCTAGAAGCAGATCGGAGGTTCTATCATTTAAAAAAAAAATCCTTCATTTATTCCAGGGGTTGTTTCAAATTTAAAAACAAAGTTGGAACCAGCCCACCAGGACTGGAGGTTCTCTTGAAAAAAAGTAACTGGACAATACCAATCTAGATTTTTTCTTTGGAGCAAGGGTGAGGGAAGAATTATGGGGATTTGGGTTTTTTTTGGTGAAGGGGCATATTGGAAGCCCTTTTTTTCTCTTTCAGCAAGGCAGAGTGTGTTTTTTTATATTATTATTATTATTATTATTATTATATTTTTAATAATTCATTGAAATTTTGGAAAATTTCAACAAAAAAAGAGGGAAAAAAAAGTTGAATTTACACTAAAAAAACAAGATTTTCCAATTTTTTCTTAATTTCTTTGTCAAAAAATGGCCAAATTTTGCCAGCAAAAAAACTATTGCTCAAAGCTAGGGTAAAAACACATAATATGGGGATATGGCACAATCCCTATTTTTCTTTGGGGCAAAAGGTAAGGAACTAAGAGGATATGGGACAATATCAAAACAAAAAAAATGGTAAAAGAGGGAAAACATACCAAGGATATGGGAGAATCCCTTTTTTTTTCTGGTTATCAGGGGAAGGAACTTTGAAATATTGGAATACAAAGGCAGCTTCAACACATGTCAATAAAAAAAATTCCATGTCAAAAATAAAACATTTCAAAAGATTCTTAAATTTTCCTTCACAATTTCTTGTCCTTTAAATTTCCATTTCTTATTTGAAATTTTGACCCTTCCTGTAGAAAATATAATCAAAGCTGCCAAGGTACCTTGGCACTACAACATGGGACTAGGACCATCTTCTTGTATATGACAAAGATATGGGACCATTCTTTTTCATCACACTTCATCCCATGTCATATGTTCACAATTCCAATATTAAAATATTATAGTTTATAATATTGGAATTGTGAACTATATTTAGTTGGCCTTTGACAACTTTATCAATATATTAAAGTTTTGTGATTGGTGTGGAACATGTAAACGGACATGAGATCATTTCAATGACAAGAATTTCAAAAAACTGATATATGGGTGGATTTCTATAATATTTTTTAAGCTTATTGATTTTGCATAATCCTTTGTACGGTCATCCCTCAACAATTCCAAAGACATTTTCAAGTATAATTACTTCATTTTCAAGTCTAAGTACCTCACTTCTTTCCTAATAACTACCTCTTATCTTTATAATTACCTCACTCCTTCCCTAATAACTATCTCTTATCCTTATACCTATTTCACCCCTTTCCTTGCCCACCAACATGAATATGAAAACACAAATTAACATGTGTCTTTTAATGTCCATGTTATTTATGTTAATTGAAATTAAATTTGTCATTGACATAAATAATGATGAATATTGATAATCATATGGGAACATAATAAAAAAGAAAATTGTCATTGGTAGTGTGTAACAATGTGGAGCCCAAGTTTGAATACATAATTAATTGGAGAAAATAAATTCTAGAGCTTGGACTTATTTAGCTTGTTGGGTGAGTCATTCAATTAAGGCAATGACTCATAATATTGAGGTGCACATTTAAAGCTTCTTTTTGCTTAGCATTTAAGGATTTGTGTGGGCTTGCATAAAGGGTGAGTTTAATGTTTAATTTGGAGTCCCATGTAAAAGCTTAATTTGGATTTTTCAACTTAAATATTTGATATGATCTTTGGAGTCTGCAAGCATAAGTCATTGTGATGGGATGTACAAGCTTGATGATGAATTTAGATCATTGTTAATGAAACATTACACATTATTTCATGAATTTAGATCATGGTTTTTTCAAGCTTGCATGTGGTCACTGGAGAAGAGCTGGACCTGATCATTAGTTCAAGCCTTAAATGCATGTAGGTTGTACACCGTGGAAGGTGATACAACATACTGGAGTCTGGTGGACTACTCATAGAGTGTAAGAACATGGATCTGGAGGACATCTAATCCCAAAACC
>Ga0209208_10009125_pt1 | contig 13089 bp, 12 predicted proteins | sample S1TSphfallax_3_FD_187694 | JGI IMG/M metagenome (GOLD analysis project Ga0209208, IMG submission 187694) | Host-associated microbial communities from peat moss isolated from Minnesota, USA - S1T2_Fd - Sphagnum fallax MG (SPAdes) (version 2) | ecosystem: Host-associated > Plants > Peat moss >...
AACAAAAAAAAAGAAAAAAAAAAAAAAACACATAATTCTTAAAAGATGAAAATAGGCTTCGCTTAGACAACACGGATTGTCAGTAGGTGAGGAATAAGCTCTTCATCCAGTGAATGACAAATCCATGGAGGCGCACAAGAGGGATCATAATGTGATAAGGCTTCGCTTCAACAACACAGATTGTCAGTGGATGAGGAATAAAATATTCATCCAGTGAATAACACATCCATGAAGGCACACAAGAGAGATCATAATGTGAGCTTCCTCTTGTAAGGGTTGTTGAATGATGGTCGCGGCTCAGCAGCTGCGCGATTGCAAAGTGCGCTTCTTCTTCTTCCTCTTCTTCTTATTCTTCGTCTTCTGAGCTTGCGTCAGATGCGTCCTCGTCGTTGCAGCGCTTTCTGTCATCAACAGATCGCAGTGCGTTTCATGTGATTTTGACAGAAGGCGATTCGGTTGTTTCTTCTTTCCTCGAGAGGGAAGTTGGAAATGCGTTGAGACGTGTTTGAGGTGTGAGTGGGAGAGGTATCCTGCCTGGGGACAAAGACCAAGGGAGTGCTCTGTGGATAGCAGCAGGTGGGAGAAAACCAGGGGAGCATTGCAGATCGCCAGTGCCGAGTGCAGGATAGATACAAGCCTGCCATAATGGTAATGGATTACTATCATTTCCAACCGCTGTTTCTGAATTTGTGTGTGTGTTTTTGCTGCTTTCTGTGGCTATTATGCACTCAATCTCTGTCCTTAATTTCATTTTTTTTGTGGTAAAATGAAACAAATCTTTGTGCACTTTCGTATTGAACCTGTAATGCGTGCTCTAGGTGGTGCTGGCAGCTTCCGTCATCAGCAAATCTGGGAAAGGTACCTGTTGTAAACATCACCTTGTTGCACTTTTTATTTCTTCTGGTTCCGAGCTGCTCGGTTATGGAATAGATGAGAACACCATTGCACAGTGTGATGTCGGCATCCTTTTAGTCTCACAGGAGCTGTCTCCTCACCAGAGCAAGTTCTCCAGCATTTCACCTATTCAAAACTGCCTCCCTCATATCCTAGGGTTTCTATTGACGCTCATGAGATTGGAGCACTTTCAGTTCTTGAAGAAGGATGAGATGCAGATCTGGATTGTAGACTTAGTGTAACAATGCAATGCCTGGAAATTTCTGAATAGTGTGAAGGCTGGTCGGATGTTGAAGTTGGAGATAAGAAACTTGCATCCCATTCAAAGTGTTATTTTTTATAGTTCTTTGGTGAAGTTTTGCAAGAGCATTGGCGCATCTGGTCACTATAGCCATGTCTCGCTTGTTGGGGATGCAAGAAGTTGATCTAATTGCTTTCGATTATGGAAATAGTGATATTGACTTTGCAAAGCAAGTGGATGGGATGCTCTTGATGTTGTTGCAGCTCTGGTTTCTCGGCAGTTCATGGATATGTCCAGGATACGCATTGAGGGCCTTCTTGCTGCATTCCCAAAGCTTGTTGGGAGCGGTAAACAGCATACTTATGTAGAGACAGAAAATGTGCGCTATGTCTACCAGCCAATGGAGTCTCTCTTTCTTCTTCTTGTCACCAACAAGCAGAGCAATATTCTTGAAGATCTTGAGACGCTGCGCCTGATATCAAAACTGGTATGCACTGTCCCTATTAGTAGGAATCATGTCTTCTTTTCCTCCCGATCAATTACCCAGCCTTTTTTTCCACTTTTATTGTCTCCTTCTTTTAAAGAGTTGTTAGTATGAGTTCTTTGGCCAAGTTTGCCACTTCTGGAAGCTGATTTTTTTTTTCCCACCTCAAAGAGGTACTCCTGAGCTCATCTATGTCATCAAACTCTAGTTTATGTGTGTTGGGGCCTTGATCTGCTACAGGTTCCTGAGTATGTACCAGCTCTCGATGAGGAGGGCATTTGCAAAATGGCTTTTGAGCTCATTTTCGCATTTGATGAAGTGATCTCACTGGGGCATAAGGAGAATGTGACATTAGGGCAAGTGAAGCAATATGTAGAAATGGAGAGCCATGAAGAAAGATTGCACAAGCTTGTCATTGAAAGCAAAATCAATGACACTAAGGATCTCATGAAGCGAAAGGCCAGCGAGATTGACAAGAATAGGGTAAGTTGCTCAAGCTCATGTGTTTGCAAATCTTGGGCGTGGAATAGTGAAGTACAGGGAATTAGACAACTGCTGCAGTTGAACTTAGTTAATTTTTCATTGAGGCAATTCCAAGGTTTTGTTGACTGAAATGTTTATGGTAATAAAGAGTGAAGGTCCAGCTTTGTTGTCTCTGCATCATCATTAGCTTGCATTTTTGGAAGCTTGGTTCAGTGGTGTATTTAGAGGTTGATGGAAAGGTCAATCAAGCAAGGACAGCACCTTACTATATGTTTGTACAGAGCAGTAGTATACTCATTCCTTGGTGCTGTCAGTAACCAGGACTATGACTACCACCTCAAAAATAGCTGAATTGTTTTGTATTTTCTCTTTGAAAGTGTAATATTCTGTCTAGAGTGATCCCACATTTCAGTGCACATAGCAGCATATAGGATATTTGTCCTTGGGGGAAGTAACTGTCCTAATGAGGGATTCCGCTTCTCTTCAGATTGAGAAACAGAGGTCAGACAAAGGAGGAGGTTTCTTGTCTGTACCATCCACAGGCTTCATGAGATTTGAGAATGGTTTCAGTGACAACAGCTCATCAGGAGGGTCTGGTGGCTTCAAGAATAACTCCACAAACTTTGGTTCAGGGGGCTTGGATTCTGATGCATTTAAACCTAAAGGTTTTGTACTCTATATCTCAGATGGCTTCTCCTTCAGTGAAGTGTTTTTGGCATTACATACTTCATAACTTGTTTCCATCGCTAGTGAAGGTGAACTTATTGAGCTGAGTCAGAGCTTCTGTGCTAGGTTTCATGTATGAGTTTTTGCAGAATGCTCTCTTAGGGGTGTGTACAATAGTAAAATTTATTAAAGACCTTTGAATGTTTTTTTACCACACAGCTCGCTCTGCAACATCTGGAGCTCCTAAAGCTTCTGGCATGCAACTGGGCAAGTCTACAAAGACAAACCAGTTTTTGGAGTCACTCAAGGCTGAGGGCGAGGTCATTGTGGAAGCTGCAGCACCTGGTCCTCTAAGATCAGCAGCACCAGTGATCACTGATCCTATCATGGTGGGAATTGAAGAGAAGCTTTCAGTTACATTAAAGAAGGATGGTGGACTTGAGAATCTGGTGGTTCAGGGCACAATGTCTCTTGTTGTTCAAAATGAAGAAGATGCCTATATCCGGGTCCAGGTACTGATTTTTGGACCCCATTTAGGGAATTCCCATTCACTCATTGAATTGCCTTCAAGTCTGAGGTTCTTGCAAGGTTTCATCCATATTGCATCTGAATGGTTGATGTTGTTATTGAGCATTGTCTGGTTGTGAATGTCTGCAGGTTGAGTCTGGTGCCAACAAAGTGTTCAATTTCAACACACATCCCAACATTGACAAGAACCTTTATGCAGAGAAAAACATTCTGGGCCTTAAGGACCCAAATCGACCATTTCCAACAGGCACCTCTCTTGCTATCCTGCGGTGGCGCATGCAAAGCAAACAAGAGTCCCTTGTACCACTCAGCAGTAAGTACACTATACTGCAAATAAACACCTATGGTGCTGCTATTATGTAGGTTGCCTTGTAAGAGTTGAGACAAGTCAATGTGCCACCTTAATCATGTGGTCACTGACCATAAATGGCTTCTTCTGTGTAATGGGCTTATTCAATCTTGAACCGAATACTAGGTCTTTGTATTGTTTTTTCCTGCCATGACAAAAGGTGGAACTTGGCTTTTGATAACAGTATGATCTAAAGGAACTTTTAACAGTTCATGGCTGCCATTCTATGTGTGACTTTCATGAACATCATTTTGGACTGGTTTATGGGTTCAGTCAACTGCTGGCCTTCAGTATCGGGTGGAGAATCCTATGTGAACATTGAGTATGAAGCTTCCCAGGCATTTGAGCTCCAAAACATCATCATTCAAATACCACTACCTGCTCTTCGTGATCCTCCAACAGTCAACCAGGTGGACGGAGAATGGAGGTTAGTCCAGACTTGATTCAAAAACTTTTCACCTTCTGCATTTAGCGCAGGTGAATGGTTCCCCCACTTCTTTTTTCTCTGGTTGCTCATGAATTTTCATCATTTTTCTGTTTGTGTTCTCAGATATGACTCTCGGAGGTCAATCATGGAGTGGTCTATTGTTTTGATTGACAATACCAACCGGAAGTAAGTATCTATGTTTGTTGGCTGACCTTTCCAATATAAACATGTTTTTGGTTTGGGGTTTTTGGTTATATTCACTTTTGTGAAGTCATGGGGAATAAAAGCAGCTAGTCACCATCATCCATGATGAAGGTGATGGTCTGAAACCGTGTGAGTGATAGTCACTAGGTTATAAAAGCGATGCTCATTCTGTTGTGCTTGTTTTGGTTGGGCTAGAACTGCCATAATGGTTATAGCTTCAAAGGATTATTGTGGATTTTTTCTGCCATCTTACAGACATATGTTGTGGTTAGTGTCTTTGTGCTCAAAATATTTCATTGAATTGTTGTGGCTAATGGCTCTCTTGTTTGATCTTGAAAGTGGATCAATGGAGTTTGTTGTGCCAGCAGCCGATCCATCTGCCTTTTTCCCTATCAACATCAATTTCAGTTCAAACAAAACCTTCTGTGATCTTAAGGTATGTTCAGTTTCATGTATCTTACTTTTGCTGCAGGATTGAGGGAGCTTGGATACTCTTGTTCTTTTGGCTAATGTCCATTCATTGCAAGGCAATTTTTGTGAGAATAGGAAGGTTTTGATGAACTTGACTACCTTAGGAAAGTTGGATTCCCTTAACTTCAGTTTCACAGAAGCAAGCCAAACAGTTTAACCCCGAGTTAGAGTCAGCTTAATTGCTAAACAACAGCTTAATCAATATTTCTGGGTTCATATGAGAAGTTGACAATATCTTAATATTCTTTGCTTGATACAATTTTGTTTAAGGGTTTACTGAGTTTGTGGGAGTCTTTTTTGTGTTTTTTAGATATTGGTTATCATTTTGCATATATCTTGTCAGTGAGATCATCAATTCAGTCTGGTTGATCTTGAACAATGGCACATGCATTAATGAACATGAGGGTGGCCTGACTGGTGGGAGTTGCCTGTTGTTTGTAGGTTGGAACTGTTCTGCAGGTGCAAGGGGGAAACCCTGTCAGGTTTGCCAAAAGAACACAACTGGTAGTCGATAGTTATCAAGTTGTTTAGAGATTGCTGTTCTGCTGAACACTGTTAGAAACCCATTGCACACCTGTTTGGCTTTGAGACTATGTTTCCAAGTATAGGATGCATCCATAGATTTTGGCTGATTCATGTATGCCACACTATTTACATCTCATTGTTGGGATGACCCAAGTTTTATAGTTCCATGTAAGGGAGGGGTTGGCTACATGCCCTTTTTTCTCATTTAAGTTTTTGTCAGGCCTAAGAGTGACCAGAGCAGGAATTGTCTTTTGCCAGTGTCATATAACATTAGGGTTCTCGTAGAAGGGTTCATGGCAGATGTAGTTCAAATTTATCCTTTGCTTGTTGATTGCATTCTTTGAGCCTCCTCGAGGGAAGAAATTGAGGTTGACTGAGGTAATAGATACTCTGGTGACTTTTTTCATTTGTGGAGGGTGTGTGATTCATGGAAGACAATAATACCCAGAGAAAATAGCGTAGGTACTGAAAATGTTAGTATATCATTTGATACCCAGCCAGATGCTTCCTACAATTGGTTACAAGCCAAGAATAGCCCATTTTTGGCAACGAGGGCTGATTAGGCAGAATGTGACATGAAACAACCAGAGTGTCTAGCACCAGCGTAGACACTAATTTATGTTATTTTCAAAAGTGTTTGACATTTTCCAAAAAACAAAATTTCCCAAGAAGAAGATTGATTTTGTGAAGGAAAAAACAAAGGATCTTTGGCAATGTTCTGGGATATTCTAGCCTTTTAATATGGAATCTTCAAAATAAAATAATTATTGGACATTGAAATATTGAACTTGCCATGGTACTACTGGTAATATGCTTGTTGTGTTTTGCTCTTGTAATCCATGGCAAGCAGCAGTTAATGTGATGTGGTCTATGGCATTTGGCGCACCTGGAGAACATTCCAGATGATGCCATATGTGACCCAGCAGCACCCCACCATCAATCCCGGAAAACCCTTGCAAACTCATGAACCACAACTGCATTACTACCAGGGTGGAACTTTGGTAAACCTATCCTGTAAATCTTATATATAAATTCACTACGTCCCTGACGGAGCTCGGGTTCGTCACATCCGGACGATCGGGCCTGGCCCGGCAAAAACGGGATTACTTTCTGTCTGTCTGTTAGTTATTACATTTTTGAAGTTACTTTCTTACCTAAGTTACTTTCTACTAAGCAGACAGACATTGTTGAAAATGTAACTGCTGCTCCCCGGGGCGGGGGGGGGCTAGCACGGGGGGGTACGCGTGGGAAAAGACCGGGCGGGGGGGGCCGGCATGGGCAGGGAATTTTAATTAATGAAAGGACAAATTTCAAATTCTTAAGAACTGTCACCTTTGATTTTCCAAGCCCTAGACATCTTGGTCATGTTTTTTGTTTTAACTTTAGTCCATGGACCTTTTCGGTTTAAAGAAATCAGCGGACTTCCCAACGGTCGAAGGTCACGGGCACCCACTAGCGAACGATTGAGCCCGGCCCGGCACTCCCAGAGTCCTGCATTTCGACGAACCGAGCCCAGCCCGGCACGGCACTGTGATGGAGGTCGGCGTTCAAGCCGATCGTGCCCGGCCCGGCAAAAACGGGATTCGGATGAATCTGCTAATCTAGGATCCCAGGTCTTAAAAATCGAGATCCTCAGATCTCTGCGAACTAAAAGGGCCCCTGGGGCCTTTCCTAATCCAGGTCCTCAGAAAGTTCATCTGGACCCAGGATCGCAGGTCTTAAAAGTCGAGGTCCTCAAAGTACCTATAGTGGCCGAAGGTCATGGGCACCCACTAGTTACTCCTAGTTTCACTTTTACACTACCTAGTCAACAACTACCTATTTAAAGGTGCATTCACACTTGGTGTTAAGGACTCTAGTATTAAGTCCCCTAACACCAAGCTAGTCATTTCGGACCTAAACCTATTTGCCATGAAGATTTTATGTTAAGTTAAACATTCCCATAATGTTAAACAATCACCCATTTAACATTGGGTGCCACATAGGATGCCACCTAGACTTTCACTTAACACTGACTTAAAGAGTAGGTGTGAATGGACCTTAAAATGGGCAAAAATTATCATAGGTAAGGTAAGTAGGTAGAGAATGGTAAGTGGGTAAGTACTAAGCATCATAGGTAGTAGGTAGCTGGTGAATGCAAGTAATTACTACCTATATAAGTAGGTAAGCTAGTCAGTGGCTATTAGGTAGGTAGGTAGGTTAGGTAGGTAGGTAAGTAGGTAGGTGGGTAGGTGGCATGTGGATGGTTGGTACTGGGTACATAGCTGCTTGTTGTCATCTTCCAATATATGTAACGTGGTACGTTAGTATTTCATTGAGGATTTGTTGGAATGTGTGCAAGGTCCATTCAATTGTGAAGCTGCAGTGTGGTTTCTGGAGCTTTGGGTTTTGGGGACTTAGGGTTTTTGGGTTTGCAAAGAGAGAAAGATAATATGAAGGATGGCAGTGGTGTATACTACGAGACCACGTTGCAGAACTCTGAGACTCTCGAGAGTCTGCAGTTTTGGTTTTGGAGATTTTGGGTTTTGGGTTTGTAAGAGAGAGAGAGAGAGAGAGAGAGAGAGAGATATAATGGAGTATAGCAGTGGTGTATATTATACAAAGAGGATATTGGAGAATTCTGAGTCTCGAGAGTTTGCAGTTTTGGTTTTAGAGATTTAGGGTTTTCTGGCTTTGCGAGACAGAAAGGTGATGGAGGATAGTAGTGGTGTATAATACAAAGACGATGTTGGAGGACTCTTGAGTCTTGAGGGTTTTTATTTTTTGATTTTAGGGGTTTTGGGTTTTGGGTTTGCAAGAGAGAAAGATGATGGATGGATAACAGTGGTGTATGATACAAAGACGATGTTAGAGAACTCTGAGTCTACAGAGTTTGCAGTTTTGTTTTTGTGGATTTTGGATTGTTGGGTTTACAAGCAATAGAGACAAAGACGGAGAGATGCACAGCAGTGTGTTAGTAGAGGATTGTGAGAAGGTTTTTTTGTAAATGTAAATGGGTTGGACAACATAGTGCAGAAGGGTAGGTTGAATATCGAAATGGGAAGATCAGAGTTTACAAATCAGCAGAGGAAAGAGATTATCTTGCATCATGAAGAAGATGCAGAGATGACGAACAGGGCACTCACAGCATGGGCTAATCAGAGATTCAATACAAGTGTATCAGAGATGACCATCTCCAGATTGTTGAAGAAGAAGGAAGTATATCTGCAGGCATCTGGACGAGCTGCAGGGCCTGCAGCTAAGAGAGTAAGAAAACCTAATTGTCCCGAAGTAGAAGAGGCAACATATGCTTGGTTGAGGATGGCAGTTCTGCAAAAGAAAGATTCATCTTCACTTCCGGATGATGTTATATGTGAGACTGCAAGGCGCTTCTATGCAGACATCCCACGAGAACCAGGTGCAAAGGAATTGCGATTTTCCCATGGATGGGTGGAAGGCTTCAAGAGAAGGTTTGACATACGTGGTCTATTTGGCAGGCATGGGGAAGCCAGTTGCTCGGGAACGATTTCTCAAGAGTCATTGGCAAGAATGGACGAAATCAGGCAGCTTGTCTCCAAGTACAATCCTGGTGATGTGTTCAATATGGATGAGACAGGCCTCTTCTATAGGCTGGAACCAAATAGATCCCTTGCCACTCAAAGACTGGCAGGAAAGAAACAGGAAGAGGAGAGAATAACAGTTGCTCTTACCGTTAATGCTGATGGTACTTGTAAGCTGCCCCCTCTTGTCGTAAGCACATCTCTTCTCCCTCGTGCATTTTCAAGTAGACACATAGTATGTCCAGAGAATTTGGGTATTTTATGGTTTGCGAATGAACATGCAAGGATGACAATGAGATGCTTTGAGAAGTTTCTTTTAGATTTTGAAAGGAGGATGGCTGATCTTGGGAAAGAGAAAGTTCTGCTTCTTGTTGACAACTTCTCTGGACACCAAGTGGACAGTGGTGTAGCTATGAGTTTGACAATCACCACCGTGGAGTTTCTGCCTGCAAACACCAGAAGCAAGTTCCAACCGATGGATGCAGGTATTCTGCAATCTTTCAAGGCTTGTTACCGCAAGGCACTGATCGAACACAAATTGGAGTGTCTTATGACCAACAGAGACTCTGAGATTGATGTTTACCAGGCTGTAAAAATGATTGAGAGAGTGTGGCGTATGGATGTGACTCCCCACACCATCTCCAACTGCTGGAGACATCTTTTTGATCTGGATTTCAGCAAACCACAAGACACAGCCACATTAAATGGTGACTGGGAGCGTGACCTAGAGGAAGTTGCTCAAGTTCTTGAGCAATTCGCTGCGGTTTCCAGGGATACCATAGGAGTGGTTCCAACCATGGATGCTCTGGAGTATGTACAGTATGAACTAGGGTTTGATCTGAAAAACCCTTACATGGAGGCTACTGAAGACAACATTGATATTGAGCTGGAGGGTTCTCAGGCTCACACATTTGATGGCAATGGAGAGGGAGAGCAACAATTAACTTCTGGTTCAACAAGATGTGTGGATTTCCTTTCAGTGATGGATGCAGTGAGGACTATCCATCAGTACTTGGAGCAGAGACCCAGTGATGTTACTAGTCTGATTAGAATGCTAGCATCTCTAGAAGAAGGTCTGCTCGAAACACAAGCCACAGAAAGCCATCAATTAAATATCCATTCTTACTTCCATCCTTTTGCATCAGTTGCATCCTGATCAGAGTTGTATGCATGCATTCTGATCAGGGGTGTATGCAGAAATTCCTCAAATTTTCTTCCTGGTGATTGTGAGTGTCCTTGGTTCAAGATCTGTCCATTGAATTCTCCTGAGCCAATATTGCATCTGCCATGAGAAGAAAGGTTAATGCTTTCACATATTGGATATGGCGGATATTCTGTACAGTGCGTGTTTTGCTGGTAACTTGTTGGAGACCTGTAAAATTCTGGTTTAGGCTTCCTGTTTCTGAGGGAAAGATGACACCAAGTGTGCAAAAACCAAGTTTGAAGAGCTTAAAAGAAGAGATAGAATCCTCTCAGCAACCAGCGGTTTAAAACCATCTGTCAAGCGGTGTATGATACAGGCAGATTTGGAATTTTGTGATATGTGGTGGCTTGAAAGCTCGGAGTAGCAAAGGTCAGGAACCATGTTGTGAATGAATGACAATGATTATGAAGGAGCTTAAGCTCCTTTTTTTTTTAGGTTGACTGACACATCTGAGAAAACCTCTAATTGATGTTTTTGTGGAACTGCAAATGTGTAATTAGTAATTACCTCATTCTATTGAAGCTCTTCCTTTTGCTCCCAACAGCTGGATACACAACAGTTTCTTCACTTGTGACCATTGTTAATGTTCATTGAAGGTGAAGGCAAGAATGTTGACAGTAGAGGCAGGAACTCTGGACGTAGTAGTCATTTATATAAAAAACTTAAGTTACTTCTGTTCTGAAGCCCTGCATGCCACAACATCACCACAACTGAAAGCTCCTGGGTCAACCTCTCAATGAACTAAACCAATTATTCCTAATTAATCCAGAGGTGACTTACAACTGAATGCACCAGTTTGCATTGGCCATAACGTTATCAGTAACTCCGCATCTGTCCATTATTGTCTCTCTTATGCCTGTATAAAATCTCCTCTTTCTCCATTTGTGAACTAAAATATGATCCTCACAGATAAGCATTAGCAACACAACAGGAAAGAGTGCAACCTTTCAGTACCAGACATCCAACTTCCATCATGGTTTGTGGCAGCTTCTGATAGATGAACACACTTAACATACTATGACAAACCGCCAAACAAAATATCAATTGAGAAATGTAGAATACAAACTCAAAAGAACTGAAATTTCTAAGCTGCTATAAGCTGAAATGTGATGTAAATGGATCTACAACATGCTCAAAGTTTGAGCAACATCAGTGCATGTGAAGCACAAGCCCGTGAACGGGTTCTGGAGCAACAAAGATCTTACTTATCACCTGTCTCTACAGATTCCCTGGCTCTTATCAAACTAAGGGTATCTCACAATGGGACCTGATTCCAGTTAGAGCCTGCATGTAAAAAGGTTTCAGCCTTTTTTCCTTTGCAATCTCACAATGCCAATAACACAACTGCAAGTAGCTGCAATACATAATTGGGTCAATCTATTCCTCCTAACCTTGTATTCAACACCACCTCACCACAGACAAATCAAAGGGCTTAACTACTAGTTCTGGGAGCTGGGAACAAGTACAAAGCTTTCTTTTTGAATTCAAAAATTATGGGAAATGAGGGAAGGGAAGCTATTCAGCTTTTATTGGCTTGGCTTCTGACTCAACATAAGGTTTCAGAGGTCTGGCTTCCAACCCACCATCAGCTCTCTTCTGAAGAACATAAGGCATGTGAGTTCCAAGGAGTTTATCCCACATCAAAAAGAAGGGCTGTGAGAAATTATACTTGGTGCCATGAAGCTGATGGTGAATATCATGGTATGCAGTGTTGTTGTGGAAAACGAGGTGGAATGGGTTTCCTGGAAGCCATAACCCACAATGGTCATCCACTGTCTTCACTGTAGCAAATGAGAAAAAGAAGATAGCTGTCCGAGGGGTCATCCCAGCAATAAGGAAGGAGATTGCACCACCAATGGTATCCAATAGCAAACCTTCCAATGGGTGATTGTACAGGGCACCAAAAGCATATGGTACCACAAGGCGATGGTGCTGTGAATGAATATGCTTGTATAGAAACTTGTTGATATGCATGAGCCGATGAATGAAATACTGCCATGTGTCCATCACCAGCATTGCAACCATCACCTGTGCTACCTGCACCACCAATGATGGCTGCTTCATTGGTCCTGCTCCCCCCCCTGTGGACTGTGTTCATGTCAACAAACAAAGATAACAATTTCTCAGCAATTCAGTGATTTGTACCTGTATTCAAGTTTGATATAGTCAAAGGTCAGGAACTCCATGCAAGAACTGAAAGTTTACAAATACTGATGCTGCTGTTTTGTTTCTCTCCATATCCTCCTGTTGCAACCCTTCCTAGCTCTAGATTGAGAACATTGCAACAAAAGAAAATCAAGAAGATTCATAGCCAACTTTGCTGCACTCAAGTGCCAACACATCCCTCAGGGAACATAAGGCTACTAAACCTCAGACCATAAACCAAAGTTTACTTGACTTTGTTCTCTGAGAAGCTTGACAAGTGCATCCAGTAGAAATGATCTAATGAAGCAGAACATAAAACTGCCACAAACCAAATGATAATTCACGGGTACTGTTTGAGTCAGAGGACATCACAAAATGCAGTCTGACTGTGAAGATATGACACAAAAGAAACACCTGACATGCACATATGGAACTCAAGCTCTAGAATTTTAGGCAACCTATGAGATGGCGCTCAAGAGAGTCTGCTGTCATCAAAGACCAGAAGACCAATCCACCAGCTAAGCCAAAAGCCGAACAGATCAAAGATTTTAGATGCTGACTGCTTATGGAAATACTGTCACAGGATTGACAAAGCTCAATTCAAGTTCAATTCAAAAACATCACACCCCTGATCTAAGTATTGCAGGATCCGCTACAAACTGGCAAGAGCATTATTGGTTCTCTCATGTTTCTTAGTTCTTACTCAGATGCTAAACTTTTAGCATTAGATGTGATTACTTTTAGTATTGGAATTGTGAGGACATAATGAGCACACATGCTACACACTGCTATTACGCAATCCCTAGTGTATCAAACTGAAGCTACTGTGCTTTTTGCATCAGTTTATTTTGCATCAGCAGTAAACAAATCAGTTCAAACCAACATTCCCAAATCAACTGAGAGTGTCATCTCATCAGCTAGAAATCAAC
>Ga0209208_10009126_pt1 | contig 13089 bp, 4 predicted proteins | sample S1TSphfallax_3_FD_187694 | JGI IMG/M metagenome (GOLD analysis project Ga0209208, IMG submission 187694) | Host-associated microbial communities from peat moss isolated from Minnesota, USA - S1T2_Fd - Sphagnum fallax MG (SPAdes) (version 2) | ecosystem: Host-associated > Plants > Peat moss >...
ATAATTGTTGGCTCAAGTTGTGAAAAGGGGTTTTCTATTCAATTTTTTTATATCAAAAGTTTTACAAATTTCTCCAACAAATTAATCAAAATTAGTCAAACTTACACTAGAAAAACACTTTTTTTTTCCCCCAAAATTTGGTCTAATGTAACAAAACTTGTTGAGAAAAAATCACTGGTGTTGACACTTTAAATAATCTCCCACTTTATATTTTTCATTTTTTTCATGTTTACGGGTGAGGGTGGGGGAATGATTGACACTATATGTTGGATGTAGTAAACACGGATAGAGGCTCAAATAGGGGTATGAGTGCAGATGCTCTTAGAGGGAACCCAAATGATTGGGCGAATATGAGGCATTTGAAGTCCCCAAAGCCTTGAATACCATAGTACCTCGACAAACTTCTACACACACTACATTACATAATTTTTAGAAATGTTAAACTTTTCAAAAAAGAATTTAATTTAATTTTTTTCAAAGAACGAAAAATTTGTGAAGGAAAAATCCTGAATTTTTCAGGAATAATTTATTCTTCAAAATTAAAAAGTAATATCAAAAGAAATTAATTATTTGAAAAAATATTTGTGGAAGTTGGCAAGGTACTACAATAGTCGGTTGGTTTGGTCAACTTGATTTCAGCAAATGAAGGAGATTCATCAATTCTAATGTTGTGGGGGTGGTGGTGGGGGCCTTAGTTTCTTCTTTCTTCTCCCCCAGAATGATGCAAACCATTGAATTCTTGCGGGAACAGAAACCAATGATGCTGAGCTTAGGAGAGGAGTCAGGAGTTGAGGAGAGAAGAGCCTTTCTCCTCCACCTCTCAAAACAACATTATTATTATTATTATTATTATTATAGCACATGGGATCCAAGTGGGGAGGAGGTTCGTGCACTCATGCATGAGGGGAGGAGGTTCTTGTATTGTGCATTCTCTTAAGGTTCACAACCACCCTCAAGCTCTCAAGCTCCAGAGTGCCCCGTCCCTCAGGAGAATGCACTCATACCCGAACCTCCCCCACAACTTACACACTGCAAAATCCCACAAGGTCATTACATCATAGTCATCTCTAGGAATATTTAGTCAAATCCAGTTATAAATTGCACATTAAGTACAAATCCTTAAGTTTCATTTTGTATTTTGTGGTTACTTATTGAAAACCAAATATAGAATCTGATTAACATGTTCTTAACCACTAAAATTAACAATTTATAAAATTTGAAAAAACTTTTTTTTTATTTTAAAAAATTGTTGTATATGAGAGATGGCATGGTTGCATTTTCTTGAATATTTGGAAATGTTATATAATGTACAATATACCCAATTGAAGGTTTCAAATAATTTTATTAATAAAAATTTTGAAATGCACTACTGTCCTCCTATGAGCTCTAATGAAGCCATGTTTCAAATGTGATAAAACATAATCTTTACAAAGGACTTAGACTTAGTGTCGAATAGTTTTTTATAATGTGCATGCAACTTTAAACACAAATTTATTTACATTTATATTACTGGTTTTTTTTTAAAAATTCAAATTATGTATTGAACTTACCATACATTTTATGGAGGTGCCCATGGTTTTATATTTATATTTATAATTTTCTAAATATATTTTCTTTGTGTTTATGTCAATTTTTTTGTCATTTATAAGTGAGATTACAACATTTGGGTGTATTCACAATTGGGGTATCAAAAAAGACTTGACCTATTTTTAAAGGATAGCAAAAAACAACTTTGGATTTTATTTTTAATGTTGCATTATTATAGTTGTAACGGATTTCAAGTATTAAGGAATTTTAACAAGAGGGAATTTTTAGGAGTGATTTTCTTCCCTGGCTAAATTTTTTGCAAAATTTTTTACCCAAAAAAATAGAAAGAAAATATTCTATGTCAAATCCCCATTTTTGAAAAAAATAAAAAAATAACCCACAAGAAATTATATATGAAGTTGCCATAGGTTAGCCAACAACCATAGAAGGATACTTAAATTTACTTTCATGGTTTGTTTCTAGCCAGATTTGGCTAAATCCTCTTACGGATTATCAACACTTATGGCACATCATAAAATTGAGGGGAAATTTGAATAAAAATTATTTTTTAATTAATCAAATTATAGTAATTAAAAGAGATAAATATTTTTATTTATATTATTTTTAAAAACTACACTGGTGGGGATCCAGGAACAGTCCTCTTTCATGACTTGGGCTATTATTGGCGGGACAAGCTTGACCTCTGCAATCAACTTTGACACTTTACACTGTAGAAAGCTCGCATTTGTCAACTTGTTGTTAGTTTATGTATAGAGTTCCTTGAATCTCATGTTTCAAGGCACTTTGAGGGGAGGGAGGGATGATAGTCAAGGTGGGATGAGGAAGTGTGTTTGTGCTTTGATGCTCAATGCAATCACACTACCTTGCCCATCATCTTCCCCAAGGTTTTTGTTGCAAAACCCATCAACCCTTAGCCCCTTAAGTAGGGGCTAATAATGCAAAACAGACGAGTCCAAATTTGCAAAGCTGAAAAAGGTGAACACGGTTTTTACAAGATCATGTACATACCATTCATTCATTCATTCTTTTGTTTGTTCTGCCTTTTGGCCATGACCCATTTGAATAAAACTTGATACGTGTTAACAAATTCTCATGGTCGGTTGCATGGGTTCATTTAAACCATCGGTTGAGTCAGATTTTGGAAGTATATAGCAGTTATTCCTGAAGACTTGTGCCCATATGACCTGAAGAGAGGCCCACATAGAAAAATGAAAGACAAACAAAAAGAAGAAGAAGATAATAATATATTAGAGTTTTCTGTAAAGTCAGGAACAAAACACAGCACTAGAACACCTTGAGTTTCGTCCAAAATTGGGTGACATTCCCAAAAAAAAACCTGCAAAAAAGTACATTAGCCTTCCAAGGGTAGGTAGCAGGCTGGGGGGTGGGAAAGAGGGGTGAAAGTCAGAAATGCACCATTTGTTGTTTGTCGTAAACTGAGTTTCATCCTGTTCTGACCCTCTCTTTCCTGTACAACTACTATAATTACTGGAACCTTGTGCATTAAATGCTGAGTTTCAGGATTTCATACTCAGATTTAATAAAATTTTCCTTACTTTGCGGACCTCATCACTCAAAGAGGGGATACTAGTGGGTGAAAGAAGGCCCGAAGACACAGGGTGAAGACAGGAGGACTTTAAGAAAACTCTACTATGTAGTTTGTTTTTGCAAGACTTGGAAGCTGCCACCATTAATATTCCATTAACAAATATATATCTCATTTGCATACTGCTTGATTGAGGCCTCTTCTTTAGTTGTTGTACATCATGCATTTGGGAATACTACAACTTGTGACAAGGGGCTTGTCACGGTGAAATGCCTCATCCATGTTTTTGTGGAGTTCAGGATGTGTGTGGTTCATGGTTTATATTGAAACTGAGATACAAGGTTTGAAAGCCCATCATCCCATTAAGTACCCACTCTTCTTCTTAGTTCTAGGTTATTGAAACTACTTATATTAAACCAAAACTTATGGGAACAACTTGTTTACAAATGGGTTGATTTTCATGAAGTTATGATGCATGTAGTATGACCAGGTTTTTTTGCCCAATTTTTGTGATATAAACAATTTTGCAATTTTTTCTCTTCAAATTGGTCAAATTAAGCCAAAATTTCACTTTAAGAAAATCTCAATTTTTTTATCAAAAATTGAAATCTTGTGTAAAAAAAAAACTTTTGAGTGTGACCAATTTGATGGGCTAGGAAAACTCATTCTTGACCGATAGGAATTTTGGTGCCTTTAATTGTCATAAAGAGCACCTTCACAATATTCCCTTTCTTTCAACCATCCAAATCAACCAAAGAGTAAAGTTATTCCATTTATATGACACAAAAGTTAAAGGTAATCTACTAAGCAAATACCCAATAGTAGTCATGTCTTGGGTCAAACGATTGTCAATTGTTGGCCATCTATTTAATTGTTTGTTACTTTCGACGATTTAGATTACTCTCCTATGTTTCCAAATATGAAAGGCAATTTTTTAGGATTGGTGGGATTTGGTGTGTTTCCTGAAGTTATGAGTCCAAACAAGAAGGGCACTTGTTATTCCTTTTCATATGGTGGGATTTGGTGTGTTTCCTGAAGTTATGAGTCCAAACAAGAAGGGCACTTGTTATTCCTTTTTGTATGGTGGGTTTGATGGGATTTCAAGTCTTTTACTAATTTGCTTCCATGGAAGAAGGAGAGTTTTTTTGGTGGGTTGGTGGTGGGTTGGTTGGTTTATGGTGTGTGTTGGGGGAAGTGGCGTTGGGGCAACGGGAGGGAGGAGGGAAGGGTTTGGTTGTGCATTCGATGCGACATTTTTTAAAGGCCTTTCTTTTTACAACTAACCAAATTGTGCACTCGTTGTTCATTCCAACAAAAAATATATAGTTTGCTACTAGAGAAAAGGTGTTCCAAGCTTCAACACAGCAGATCAGCAATGAAGAACTTCAAATTGTTCCACTACAAGCTCCCATAGCAAGACAATTTGTGGTGAGTTGACACTTTCCAAGCTTGCTTTTCTTCAACTTTATGCCCCATTTTGAATTTGTTCTTACAAAACTAGTCTTTCCATTTTACGTTTTTGCATCGAGAGCAACCCTTATATATATATATATATCAAACCTCTCTATTCTTTGTTCTTTTCTTTCTTCAACTTTTTCCTTTTTTCCATTTCATTTTATTATCATTGCCTCTTTCACTTTGACACCTTATACAACAAAGTCAATCGCCTAATATGACCACAATCTCCTCACACTTGCTTGGTGAATAACACACTAAAAAAGTAAAGCTTAGTATCAATTAATGAAAGTGATTACAACAAATTAATCTAAAACAATGAGACCAAGCAACATCCAACTTCTTCTTGTGGTTATCCTTCTACAAAGGAAAGAGAATTAACTAAACATCTCTCTAAACAATGGAAATTTTTATTATATTTCATCTTCTTGAAACCCATATTGCCATGGAGTTTAACTAGATGGGATAAGGAATGATACAATACCTCATGATGGCTCGCTTGTTATGGTTTTGTTTTTTAAATGTTCATAAGAAATAGGATATAACTTGCACATGGGCATGTTGACCACCTCATTGCCACCATTTTATTCTTGTAATAATTGGAAACCAAGCATATTTATTAGGGATGCAAGTCATCACCATAATTTCAATACAATAGTTTTTTGTACATTTTATTTGCTTGAAAGTTGTGTAAGCATTACAAAACTTATGCTAGGAATACTTATACAATAAACATTGTACACAAACACTTGGATCAAATGTGATAACATGTAATATGATATAAGGTTTGGATGAAAGTTTGGATGAAATGCAATAAAATGTGCACACGGAAAATGAGCACACATTTTATCACATTGAATGTACATGCACGGACAAGCTATCCCCTCTCATTACATAGATAATGCAATACTTGCTCATTTGGAATTGTACTTGAATAGAAGGCTTGTAAAACATTGTGATCTTGATTGAAGTCTTGTGCCACCATGGTTGTTTACATGAAGGAAATAAAACACAAATCTATATTTTTTATTTTTTATTTATTTTTATTTTTTTCTAATTCCAAAATATTCACAATGGTCTAGGCAAGTTGCAAACAATGGTTCTACAAGATTTTATGGAAACTTTTAGTATGGTGGACAAACAAAGATGGCCCATCTCAAAAAACTTCAAGAAATTTGGACATCGCATAAACTAAATTACAAGGGTTTGTCCAAATTGTGTGAAGTCTTTTCTTTAGTTTGCACTAAAAACACTACATGTGAAGTTGTTCCAAATTTCCAAAGTTTTGCATGAATTGCAAAAGTTTTGGATGAAATTTCCACCAAAAGCCTTTTGAAAGGGAAGGGTTTTGCAATAAGCCCAAAATTGCTATAAATTGGGCAAATTGCATTATGTATTGGGTGACAATTCTCTAGAGAATGTAAATTATTATGTAAAACATGTCAAAGTTTATTTGCATAGTATGGTCTGAAGTGGCAAATTAGGTTATTTGTTTTACCACGTTCCATGACATAATCTTGTGGTGATGATTACACACTTGTAATATGGATTGAAATGTGTTTGTCCAACATGAATTTTTTCTTAAAATCATGGAATCTACCACCACACAACTTAATGTTATGGAAATGCCTCACCCTTGTCCATTATGTAGGGTGCATCACATAGCTTGCCCTAATGGGCTCACTTGGCACCTTACATTGCAATATGGGTTTGACCATTCCATAACTACACACTAAAGGTAAATGAAGGCATAATACAAGTTTGATCAAAATTTTGCCTAGTTACATGCAAGAGACCTAGGTTCTACTACCAAAGGCCAATGATGGAATTTAATCACCTACCAATGGAGAGTAACAAAGTGGTTCAAATTTAAAATTAATTTTCAATGAGAACTTATTCAAAATTCAATATTTCCCTCACATTAGGTCTAAAAATTACAAAGTCACCTCCAAGAAATCCTTTTATCTAAGGGCTTTAATTAAATAATACCAAAAGTTCACCCAAATATCCTTCGAATATTTAATTTTTATTTGGCTAAATTTTCTTTCACAAAATTGTTCAATATTCAATAACTATTGCAACATATGTCAAAACATTACCCAACGGCCTTCATACACTTTTTGTCATTGATGGCTTTCCAACAATATCAAAAATGTGATGGAGGGCACCATGGTTTGGGAGATTTTTAATTGACAAACAAGACATACAAAACAAACAAACTACCTTGTATAATAAATAGACATATTTTTGGTAAAAACTTATGGTTTTTTCATAGGTTTCCATCAATAACCAACAATATAAAAGGATGTTTAAATATATTTACTTCTCTATTTTGTACATAAACACATTTGGTTAATCTTTTTTAATGGATCCTCACCAATGGTGCTACATCATAAATGTTTAAAAAACAAACAAACAAACCAATAAACAAAACAAAAGAGCTCTAGTTTGAAGAAACTTTGCCAAGGTTTGTTGTTAGCAAGGTTTCTAGAACATGAATGGTGATGGCAGTCTTGGCAACAAAATACTATCATTTCTTCCTTGTACTTAGTAATTAGCACCATGTAAAAAGGGGTAAAAGATAATGTTAGGTAAAGAGGGACAAAGAATGACAAAAAAGAAAAATTTGCAATGGGGCATTCAAGAAAAAAGAAATAGTGGTCCTAGGACCCATGTTCGATTCCAATTTTAGAAATAAGAGGATTGATTGTAGGTCTGATTACAATTCCATTATGATTAGTTGTAAGTCTAGTTTCTAGATTTTGGGGGCACATTGGGGCATATGAAAACAACCATTTTTTAGAACAATAGAGGAAGATGACAATGGCAACGACACTAGCATCAACATGCAACAAAACAAAAAAGGTGAAAAGGCCTAGGGAGGGTTGGTTTTGTGTAATTTTTTTTGTGTTTTGTTTTGTGGTGGGTTTTTTTTTTTCTTTATGTTTATGTCAAGCCCAAAGCAATTTTGAAAATGTGAATACATAATGGCTAGTTATTGACCAATCATATATATCTAGGATTTTTTTTTGAGCAAAGGATTGAGTTGAAGGTGTTTTTTCTATTATTGAAGTTGGGCGTTACTTTAGTTGGGTAATCCAAAGGTTAAAAAACTAAAAGTTTTTGGGCCCCTAATCTTTGCACAATAGTTTCCAAAAGTGTATAGGTTGTGTTAAACCTAATAAAATAGGGATGATAATGTTCAAAGTTATGGCAAAGTTAGGGTTCAACTATCCTTTGAAATAATACTTGCTTATTTGTGACAATTCTTTATATTTTTCCTTTTGATTTGTTTATTTTTGTGTGGTTGGCTCTATAAGTTTAAAATTGTTGAATTGAAATACGAAATCTTTAGAAAGTGGGGCCTATTTGTAATTGCACTACTAATAAACCTTTTTCCTCATGGGCACAAAACATCCCACGTGCCTTAGTTCATGATGTCTCATTCAACTTCATAGTTGATATCACTTGTTTGTCCTTTCACACACCACCACAACCTCATTCTCCACCCCCTTTCCTATGCAAACCATGCACCACCCACTAATTCCCATTACCAACCCCAACATTTTGTGAAAATTTGGAGCCCCAACACAACACTTTCCCAATCCTCTTAAATAATGCACATGTAGGACCTTTTCCCCCTTCCACTCTACCAACCCCTAGAGTTGCCCATGAGTAGAGCCCCCAACCTACTCCTATCTTCCCAGCATGCTTAAAACCACCACCTAGAGCCTCTTGCCCCACTTGTGGGTGTCATTTTACCAGGTTAACCCATCACTAACATTCTTGTCAGGAATCCAATCCATCTAATTTAAACTTATATGACCATCTTGGTCCAATACCCTCCTTTACTCTCAATTCACCTCCATCAATTTGAGCTTGGGTTTTGGCATTAAATGTCCTTGGGTCCTTCGATCCTGGCTTTTGTTGGCCTTGACCACATCCTTACCATTTTACAACATGATGTACAAATGGCATTTCGCTTTCCATTTGATAAGTTGGCACAAGACCCTTATGATGTAACAACTTGGCATTTGTTCCTTCTATTACCCTAATGGTGTCTTGTTTTGCCCTTTCGAAAGGGGGCAATGGACATAGGGAAATGAAGGTTTGACTAAAACATTTTATAATAGGCAATTGGGAAAACCTATAAGAGGAATTCTTTTTACGGGCCCAAACTTTAGTAGCAAATTCGAGGTCAATGCCTCTTGCCCAACATGATCCTCCAACTCATAAACATTTTTTTAATAATTTAGTCCTTGGATGTGCAGGATAATACTTTCAAGCAACGCACATTTTGGCAACATTTTTTCCTACACCCACATCTTCCAAGACCACCTCAACTCTCACCAATTTGCATCTTGAATCAAATGGTCTATTCCTAATTTTTGGAAGACTACAAACTAGCACTAGGAGAAAAACTCAATTTTTCAACTATGTTTTCAACTACTTCTCAACTATCATTTATAGTTGAAAACATCACTTTCAACTACAAAATGTTTTTTGCAACTCAAAAGTGACATTGTCAACTATTTTCCAAAATAATCAACAATGTTGAGTTGACCCTACATCACAATTAAAAACAATGTACACGTGTCAATTTGTGGGATAATGTTGAGGTGATAACATTTTAGTTGAAAATGACATACACTTTCGTTGATGCAACATTTCAACTATAAAGTGTTGACTACACATAGTTGACTCCATGTTGGCAAGTCAATGGATGAACTTCATCCACCTATGTGTGATGTCATTTGGGGGTGTGAAATTGGAATTATGACTACTTTTCAATTATATTACAACCAATGTAGCATTGGTACGTGTCATGTCATTGAGGAAGGGCATGGAATTTTAAATTTTTGATTATTATTCAATTATATTATAACCAATGGAACATTGACATGTATCACATGGGCATTCGTGGTTCACCATCAAACTAAATTATTCAATGTGTGCCATGTGTATGGTTTCAAAATCTTGAAATTATTGATTTATTGAAAATGTCAACATATGATATTGTGCATGACACATGGCATCTTGTTGTTTGTAGGATCATCCAACACATGTTAAGTTGAACCAAAGTAAAAAGATCAACTAAAAGGTAGTTGATAACAAGTTGAAAGTATGTTGAAAATATGTTGAAAATAAATCAAAATTTATGTAAATTAGTTGAAATATAGTTGAAATTATAAGTCTACACAAATTACAATCACAATTGTAAAACTACTAAAGCTAGATTATGGGGATAATACAACTTACTAGAATTTATTTTTAAAAAAAAAACCATAATAAAAACATAATCTACCTATATGTTATCAACTAGGAATGCAAAACCTATTATAATTTGAAAATTATGCAAGGAAACATTGTTCCCATCTAGGAAATGGTCCCATCTACATCCCAAAAATGTTAATGTTATTAATCAAACATTTATTGGAACAATGAATGACTTTCCTATAAGGTGGTTGTCTTATGTTTATGCACTAATGGTGTGAACTAATTGTTGGCATGCTTAATTGGATTATTGCCTTGTTGGACCACACCTCTTGATTTGTTCATAGTTGCACCCTGCATCTTTGAATTTAAAAAAAAATGAGAGTTGTTAGAAATGAGAAAACTTAATAGGAGTCTAAGTTATAATGCATCAAGAAGAAGATTGTGCATTAGTTGCACACATTAAAAATCAATAAAAACATCATCATTTACTACTCAAAAATAAGTTTAATAAAGAAAAAAACACTTTGAAATCTGGAAAAATTAGAACTAAATAACAAATAAAAATAGCACACATAAGGGGCTTACCTTATACATAGTTGAAACCTAATCAAAATCTAATTGAACCCAATCAAAATATAGGAGAAATTATATAATTGAAACTTAGTTGAAAATAATTCACTAAAATAAACATAATCAAAACCTTACTTGCATTGATGGTTGAATTTTTTTGTAAGTTCAACTTTCATTGCCCAAGTGTTTGCTTTGGAATTGGAAAAGAACAAAACCAATGAGAGTTGGAAAAAAAAACTTTCATACTTACAAAACATGTTTTTCTTTTTTCTTCTATTTGGACCCCTCCTATTTTCAAAGCTCATAACTTTCTCATTTCTTCTTCATTTTAAATGATTTAAAGTGTTATAGGAGCGCCGCCTTAAGTTTTACAAATAATCCTTGAACTACAATAATAATAGAGCAACATAAAAGGAAGATTTTGGGTGTTCAAGAACTAGTTGTGGTTTGTTGTTTTGAGTTCTTGATCCCCCTTACTTTGGGGGCCATAACTTTTTCATTTCTAATCCATTTTTGACAATTTTTAGTCCTTTGGATGCACCAAGAAGAGGGGTTCAACATCTGCTTGGACACCCCAAAAAAAACCTTCCCCTTGGATTTGGATTTCCTTAAGTGCAAGTGTATTAAAATTAACCTAGTTACCTTAGTGAAAGTTCAAAGAAAAAACTAGTTGAAAAAAAACCTAGCAAGAATTCAAAACAAAACCTAGCTAAAAAACTTTTTAACTAAAGGTAACATGGTGGAATTATATATATATATAAATGGGAAATTAAAAGAAGGAAAAAATAAATTTTAAGCACTTGCAATTATAAAAGGCATGTGTGGTGATGGCTTCCAAACTATTAGAATGCCACTAAAATAGTCATTTTATTCTTGTAATAATTAGAAACTAAGCATATTTATTAGGGATGCAAGTCATCACCATAATTTCAATACAATATTTTTTTGTACATTTTATGCCATTAAATGTCATTATATATATAATGCCACCACACATACCTTTTACAATTGTAGGTGCAAAGTGGAATTTTCAATTACTTTTCAACTACTTTATATATTTTTTAAAAATATATTTTGATAGTCAACATTCATTAGTGGTCAATGTTGTACATTTACCAAACTAGTCAACATGTCAATTCATTTGAAATGCCATCCCATCCACATGGAATTTTTTTAAATAGACATTATGTGTAGTTGAAACAAAGTTGAGGACATGTAGTTGAAAACTTGTTGGTTAAAAATGCATTTTTTTTCCTAATGAAACTAGGACCTTGAACTTTCATTTGATTCCTTCAAGCTAACATTCCAATGCATGCCAAAATTATCTACAAGTGGTCCTTTTGGGATGGTCTTCAAACACCTTTGAGTTTGCTTTCACATAGAAGATTTTGCAAGTGGATTCCCACAATCATTTCAACTTTGCTTTCAAATCACACAAGGTCACATTCCACGTTGAATTACACATACCCTTGGGGCAGCCCACCTTTTAGCCATGACCAAAGCCCTTAGGTGAAATTTGTCCCATTGCCATAAGGGAAATGTTGTATCAATTCATAAGCCATGTTTTATGTTTTCAATTTTGCAACGCCTTTGCAACACATTTCTCCCCACACCAATTTAGAGTAGCAACCAAGGGTGGATGTGAAATAATAATCCACAGCATTAAATGCGATTTGAACCTTCACCCCAACTAAGTTGTTTTTCAACTTGATGTTCTGAATGCCTTCAATTCGATGTTAAAAAGGGTCATATTTCAAAAAACTTCATGTAGTAGGTGGGGACATCATACAACTTATCCCCTTTGTTAATGGATTTAATGCATTCAAATCTCCTTTGTTTTACAATCACCATAACCGTGATGGCGATGTCACAATCATCCCATCTGCCATGGGAACTCATGAAGGTGATCCTTTTGGAGGGGCATTATTTGTTTTAACTCACCGTAAGGCATTACTTTTTACAACTAGCCATTTTCTTTTTTGTTTATTTCCATCCATTGCAATTAACATTCATATCATTGGCCCCTTTTCCATTGTATCCTTTACATATGAACATTTTTTTTATTGCGATAAGTCTTTCTATCCAATTTTTAAAATGTGTGGCATGGTCCCCATTTTACTTGCCATTTGATTTCAACACCCCATCCTAGTTTAAAACACCATTAAAAGGAATTAAAATCTTGGGGGTTCCATTAAGAATTTCATCATTCAAATCATCCTTCATTGAAAATACCTTATTAAAAAATGTTTAACATGTTGACCTTTTCCCTAGACTAGGCAATGTTTAGGTAACTTTTGGAATTTTAACTCATTATTACACACAACAGCCATTGTATCTATTATATTGCACACCACTTTCTCTCACCTTCATAGATTCCTTTGTTTTTTTTACTCCTCTTTCTTTTGAGTGTTTGGACGCCTCTTAGGACTAAGGTCCTTTGATAGCTTTTAAGGACCTCTAGCCTGTAAACAAACATTTTTCCCAATAACTTTGGGGGTATTGGCTTCATACCAACATCCACTATTGCCTCAACAACCTATTTAGGGAGTTGGGCCTTTATGGTTTCAATGATAGTGGTTAGGTTCATGGTTGACCAATGTCCCTTCTTTCTTCAAACTTTGGCATGAGTCAACAACAACACCTCAAAACGATATGCGATCTCTTATAACCCTTAACATAAGCGAGTTTTTTCTCTTTTTGAACAACTCATTGGACAACAAATGATTCATTTTCAAGATTCCATTTTGGAATGT
>Ga0209208_10009127_pt1 | contig 13088 bp, 6 predicted proteins | sample S1TSphfallax_3_FD_187694 | JGI IMG/M metagenome (GOLD analysis project Ga0209208, IMG submission 187694) | Host-associated microbial communities from peat moss isolated from Minnesota, USA - S1T2_Fd - Sphagnum fallax MG (SPAdes) (version 2) | ecosystem: Host-associated > Plants > Peat moss >...
TCAATGATACATCAAAAATATTTTTTGTCAAATTCAGCTTTTACAATTCAACACCAATGATGGTTTTTGCTAACCCACATAGTTCACCGAATCTTTTCTCTATTCAAGTTGAACTAGATGATACACATATCCCATATTGTGATCACTTTAACAACCTTTAATTTGCTAATCAAGGGACTAGAATGGACATTACATACTCTATGAATCATTCAACAATTTTTTTTGAAAAAACGAATGTTTTTCATGTTGCCATTGTCAAGTGTATCATAAAATACTTGAAAGAATTGTTTTATCTATGACTTTATGCATAAACCTATAGTGCCCAACCTTCTTCCAACAATCAATTGATTACTTATTGTGATGCAAATTATGTTGTTGACATGGATGATTACAATCACAGCCTAGATATGTGTTAGTGCTAAATGGGAGGCCAATAGCTTGGGGTAGTCACAAATAAACATGTACAACCACAAGCACGATAAAGGCTAAGTACATTGTTGTTCAATCAACTTCACAAGAGGTCATTTGGATGTGTCACCTATTACAGAACTTGAAATATGCATAGATTGGCCCCACAATGCTTTACATTGATAATCAAAAACCCTAAGTTCCATTAACACATGAAATATGTTGACGTCAAATACCACAAAATTTGCAAAGCTTACCTTACTAGAGATGTTTTGATCACTTATGTCAATTATGAATCAAATCGTAGATGTTTTGGTGAAGGCTTTATTTTGAAACAAGTTCGGCCACAAGAAAATTTTGCTTGGGCTTACTGAAAATATTTTATGAACTCCAACTTCATCCCAAGAAGGAGTGTAAGAATTTACTATAGTAATTGTATGAAGTTTATTATTGTTGTAATAACTATATGACGTTAGTTGTTGAGGTTTGTTGTTTTTTCTTGGCATATGGAATTTCTTAGTTCTTAGAATGTCAAGTTTCTAGATGTATAAGACAAAAGGCTGGACTATGAATGTGTGTGTGACCATAAACACTCTACAATACAAATTTAACTATGTAATTTATGAAATGTATGGTCTTTGTTATGCCCTTGATATAAGTCTCAAGTGTTATGAGATTGATTTTGTTTTTACATGTTTGAACCACAAAGTTTTTATGTGAGTACATTGTTTTATCTTTACAATCTTGCTGGGTAATTTTAAATTTTAATGGTAATATCATTTGTATCAATGATCTTGGTTTTGGTGGTGTTGGAAATTGGAAATACTATGGCATAGCCACATAAGTGGTGATGTCTAAAAAAGTGTAAGAAACCAATTTAATTTCAAGGTTTTTTCTATGATCTATATATGTATTTCAATATATTTGCAAAGGGAAGCACATCATGAATTCAAGTAAAACTTTGATGAAGTAACATATTCAAGCTGCATGATCTAGTATATGCCATGAAAAATAAAATAACCTAGGAAATCTAAAAAAACATTTTCAGAATGTGATGATCTAGGATTACATTTATCCATGGACAAAGTAATACATGCCATGGGACCAAGATTAGATTCAAGGCAATGAAACATGATGTTATAATATAATGTCTCAAGACCTATTATCACTACTAGAAATTTTGGGTTTTACAACTATCACTTGCAATTAAAATTCAGTTGGATGCGACACATGCAATTACAAATTTGTGTAGTTGCCTAAGACAAGTTGCACATGACATTCAATTGCATGCGACACTACGTATGCAACATGTATATATGGTGTTAATATACATGTTTATCCATACAAACCAATCCAAATGCAATTTCACTTTATGTGCAATTCTCTTTGCAACTACAATGCAACTAATCAAAATATGACATATGTTTAAAAATTAAACAACTAGCTTGTGGACACGTGTCATTATTAAAATTTTTGTGTTTTCAATAATAAAAATTTCATTGGATTAATCTCAATCATTAAAGTCTTTGCCAATAGGATGATGACATGTGGCACACCGTGAATGTTCATTGACCATTTGACACGTGTTCATTTTAAACACCAATTATATGGTGACACATGGCAATCAAGGCCCACCTATTTTCAAATTTTCAAATATTAATTAATGAAATCTAAGTCGCTTAATTTAGTTTAACCATAATTAATATAGTTTAATTTAGTTTAACCTAACTTGATTTAGCCATAATTAGTTTGCCCTAACTTAATTTAACTTAATTGAATTTAACCATAATCAGTTTAGTTTAATAAATTTAGCCATGGTTAATTTTAGCCTAATTTAGTTTAACCGTAATTATTTTAGCCTAATTTAATTTAATTATGGTTAATTATGGTTAATTTAATTTTAATTTAATTTATTTTAGCAATAATTAGTTTAGTTTAGTTTAATCTAACCATGGTTAATTTTAACCTAACCATAATTATTTTAGCCTAACTTGATCTAACTATGGTTAGTTTAACTTAATTTATTTTGGCGATACTTAGTTTAATTTAGCTTAATTTAGCCATGGTTAATTTAGCTTGATTTAATTTAGTTTAATTTAATTTAGCCATGGTTATTTAACTTAGGTTAGTTTAGGTTAGACTAAGTTAGCATGGAGTTAACCTTAATACTAGAGGTACATAATACTATTTTATATTACCTATGTAAATATATTATGAAGTACACCCAAATTTTTTGGTGGATTCAACTATGAATCCAAAATTGAAAACAACTAAAAGAAAAGGACTTGGGGTGTGTTTCTTGGCTCATAGCACTTTGAGGGTAGAGTGGGGTGCTGGAGCTCTGGGATGGGGACTAGGAAGAGTGACAAGCAAGTCAATTACTCACACAAACTTGCACAAACCAAACAACAAATTGTTCAGTGCATAGTTGAGGCATTTGTGGTGCATGGACGAACCATGGGCAAACACAAACTCACAAAATTCACCAAAGCTCAGACTTAAGGGAAGACACCACCTTCCCCCTTATATTATTCTTTGTGCTTGGCCATAGGGCCAACACCCAAATGTCATTTTGTCTCGGGACTCCCAAGTTGGAATCTTGGAATTTTTGAAAAATTTGAAATTGGGACTCTTGCAACTTTGGAGGTCCATAAATTTTTCTTCAGACCTTTGATTGAGATGATATCTAAAAGAATTTGTAACCCTCTTCAATATCTTTCCAACGGTATATGACACGCCATTTGAATGCAAATAAATTGGGGTGATTACCAATTTTTAGTGGTTGGGAGTCAAATTGGTAGTTTGACTCCCGACCCTTCTTTTGGTCATAATGTATGTTTTAAGTATCCAAATGGATCATGTGAGCCCATTTTAGACATTTAAGTTCCAAGAACTTTCTAATGTTATAAAGAGCTATTCAATTTAATGAGTTTTAAGCTTTGAAATCGCCTTCTAAAAATTTGGGAGTCCATGGGGATTCCAACTCCCAAAATGGGAGTTCACTTGGGAGTGTGGGGGTTCATTCCCTCACGCTCTCCTACACTTCCGAAGTATGAAATGTGACTTTCAGGCTTCATTCTTGGTTTGCACCTTTGCAAGCCCTTGCCTTGGTTGTGAACCCAAGGTTAGGGTTGCAACATATTAAATATAATAATTTAAGTATGTATAAGTTTAGGCCATTATTTTTATAACACATGTCCATGTTGTACACATTTAGTTGCATGTTAATTGCACATAAAATTGTATGGCCTAAAAATTTTACAATACTAAATTTGTAATTGCAAACATGACCAAGATAGTTCCAAACAACAACCAGTTGCATAATGACTAGTTGTAAATGACAAGATTTTTAGTAGTGTATCTTACATGAAGTTAAATTACTCAATAGAAAGTTAGAAAACAAATTTGCTCCATTGCAACTATGCACATGATACACATAAAATTAATTAATTTTATATATGACCGACATTTGATTTACTATTAAGAATGGAGTTCACATGATTCATGATAACTTTTGTACATATTACATGTGTAGTTAGTGTTCTATTGTCCACCATTTCATGAAAAAGGGTTTACATCATGACATGTAAATCTATAAGTCTCATAAGATATATTCTACTTCACTATTTTAAATGACTTTCCAAATGCACTTGTCACCTCCCAATTGACATTTGTCATCCTAAAAGCGTTGAAAAAACCATCATTAGCTTCCTTGACATGTGTGATAACAAACCATCCATGTGTGTCCTCATAATTATATTTGTTCAAAACACATTGTTTTGATCGAAACCCATTTACCTTCACAAAAACTTGAAGACAAAATGTGATATAAATTAACATACAAAATCACTATAGTTTATGTCTATTGACACAAATGTAGAGGAGTTCAAGCTCGTGGGCATTAAGTAATATATTTTATTATATATGTGACCATCCACTTTTAGATTTTTTTGTTATTTAACATCAAGTGTCTATGGCTTGCAATCCTGTGTAGACTTTTGTTTTTTCACCCTATGGTACATCCTTCATTATGTAGTTGGAGGTGAGAATGGTGGTTTGTTCTCCTCTTTCCTTACCTTGGTTGTGAATGTTGTTTCCACATTGTAAATTTGATCAAGTTTTTCTCATTATGCAAGAGTCCTTCACAAAGAGAATCATTGATATTTAATGGTGAAAATTTAATTGGTTTCCTAATCAATGGATCCCATGTCACGTGAAGATTGGTTTAAGAAGATTTTATCATATTTAATTATTAAATTAATAATACGAACATGAATAAAGTTTCAACCAATTCCAACACACTCCTTGAAACTTTAATATTCTTATCATTTTAACTTCAAAACTTGAATTGACTTAGATTTTTTATTATGTATTGCTATCAATTGTTTACAATAAAACATTACAAGAAATTGCAACTTTTTTGACCGGGAATTTTGGTAAAAAAACCTCCATATGGTTTTTTTGCCCCCATGTCCAACTTGACCAAAGTGCCATTTTGGACAAGTCAATTTGGGCCCAACCATTTAGACTAGGTGTTTTTGGTTGGTTTTTTTTACTGGGTTTTTTTACCATGTTTTTTCTACTAAACCACTATGACAATAATATAATTTGGGCAACGAAAAAAAAATAATAATTTAAAATATTTTATTTAAAATTAATATGAAATATTAATTAATTAATCACCTTAGCTACCTACTTAATTAATAAAATTAATAATTAATGCCAAATTTTTATTTATTTATTTACCTACCAACCTTATGTCCTTGGTTTAGGTTAGGCCACCTAGTTTAGCCACCTAAGTTAGACCAAACCACTTAGGGTAGGCCAAGCCCCTTAGGTTAGGCCTTAGGCTAGGTGGTCTAGTAGCTTTGCAACCTAGGTTACTTAATTAAGTTAATTAAGTACCCAAAGTGGCTTAGGTTGTAAGTGTAGGGACTTGAACTCTTCACCTCCACATTGAGGAGTCAAGTTTTGGAGCATTACACCATCACCCCATAAGGTGATTTTTTTAAACAACATATTCGTAATGAACATGATTTTGGACCAACATATTGTAATCAACTTTTGTGAGTTTTTTTTCAACATGTATATTGTATTAAATGAACTTAAATTTTTTTACATTATTTACATAAATAGGTAGGTTATAGGTAGGGTAGCCTAAATAGGTAGGAGGTACCTATTAATAAATGCATGTACCTTGGTAACATGTAGGTTATAGTCTACTAAGCCTTATAGGTACCTATTGGGTCTATGTTTATACCTACTTAGTAAACTATCTATGCCTTTGTTATTTAGTAGGCAATGTAGGTACCTACTAACTTATCAATAGATTTAGCCTAGGCATATTATGTAGGTAGCCTAACCTATTAGGTAGGTCTAAGTTTAGGTTATGTACCTAATAGGTAAGGCTACCTACCTAGTAGGTTTAAATGGTGTACCTTAGGTTAATTGAATACCTAGTAGGCCCAGGTGGCTTAGGCTACTAATTTAGTTAGTGGGATAGGCTACCTATAGGTAATTAATAAAATAAAATAAAAATGATTGATGAATTATTATAAATTATAAATAAATAAATAATATCAATGATTAATAATTGATTATTTCCTACGAATTATCAAATATTAAATATTAAATCATGGTTATTTAATATTGATTAATAATTATTCAATATAAATTTCTAATTATTGAATATTTCCTATGAAATATGAAATATTAAAAATTAAATAATAATAATTTACTATTAACTATTGATTATTGATTATTGATTATTGATTAGATGTTTTTCTATTTATTATTGATAATTTATTATCTACTATTTATTATTTATTATCAATTAATAATTATCAATTAATATATACAAATATTATTAATTAAAAAATAGTTTAAAATAATCACTTATTAATAATTATTACAATTATATCTTGACTATTATTAATTATTATAAATTACTATCAAGTATTAGCCAAAAAATTAGATAAAATTAATAATTCGATAATAATAATTAATCAATTAACAAGTTGATGGATAATTAATTATTGGTTATTAATTGACATTTATTTGGCAACTAATTAATTATATAAAATATTAATCACAAAATATTAAATATTAACTAATTAATGTACTGAGTTTAAGTACCTACATGTGTCTAAAGGTAGCATGTATGTAGCCTATTAAAATTTATAAATAGATAGTAGGTGTAATATGTTTAACCTAGGGCCAATTAGCTATGAACTTAGGTTTGGTATGTACCTTATGCAAAATAAACTTGTAGGTTAAATAACCAAATTAGCTAGGTTGATTTAACTACATGTCAAATTAGAATGGTTAATTCAACTTATTGTAAATCATAATAGCCATTAAGTAAGGTTAATTTGACTTAACTTAGGTCATCTTGGTGGACCTTTGGCCTTTTTGACTAGATGTTTGGTTTGTCACATGGTGAAAAAGGTCATTTTAGTCAAATGTTTCAATCAAAAGCAACTCGTGTTTTTCATGCCCCAAGCCTTTAATCAAAACAACCATCCCCTTTGGTCAATGTGGACATTTTAGTTAAGTTGGACCTTTTAAAAAGTCATGTTTTTTTGTAGTGAAGGTTATGGTACAATTCTAAGAAATAGTGGAGATAATGAATATGGTAATATATGAACTTGTACTTTCATTTAAATTTAGAAATTAAATTTGCACTACATCTTGATCTTGTCTTGACTTGGATTTGATTTGAGTGTGTAGGTCAAGATTTTTATTCTATTGATGTGGTTGTTAGTAATCATCTTTCAATGAACATGTGATTTTTTGTCTTGGTTTAGATTTTTTTCAATTGGTTGATGTGTTATGATGAAATGATTGTGGGCATACTAAAACTCAAAGACAACAACCTTTCGATTATAAAAAAAAAACTACATTTGAAATTGAATTAGAACTTGAAGTGAATATTTCTAACAATAATTACTTTAAGCTTAGAATATCAACAACATAATATCAGAAGGATCAAAGAAGTTATATGTTGTTCATGTTGGAAAATAGCAAGGGATATATGCTAATTAGTTTGAATCTTTTTTTTGAAAACCTTAACTATTTAATAATTAGATATTTTTGAATGGTCAAAATTTGACCATATTTTCATAAGTCCATATGAGTTGTAATTTTTGTTTGTTTTTCAATTTCTTTGTCCCAAAAGCATATGTTTTTAAAGGTTCACATGGATTTTGTGGGTTTTCCTTCTAGGACTTCCAAATTTAAAAATGACATCAATTACATCTATGTGAATTTTTTTATAAATGTTTCCTTCTTTGTGCACCAAGTCATAGGGGTGTTAGTAAGAGCAAAAACAAATGCACTTGTTGATTTTCGTTCATCCACACAACCCCAATTAATGTCATTAAAACCAATAAATTCTAGTTTTATAGAGTGTGCCAAAGTTCAAGGTGCCTTTGATGTAGTGGATAATGGATTTTATAGTTTGCAAATGAGCAAGTTATGGATTTGTCATGAATCATGAAACAAAATTCATGGCAAATGTAATGTTCCATCTTGTGTTTGTTAGAAAAATAATTTTTTAATTTGACAATCATATTTTTTTAGATTGATTGGAGATGAATTTATATCCTTACACAATTTGAAAATTTGACTTAGAAGTCTTAAAAGAGTTGTAATCTATCATTCCAAATTGATCAAAAATGCTAAATGCATAATAGACTTGATGAAAGAACAAGCCATCATTCTAATGTGAAAACTAAAATTTGAAGTATTTGGAACACAAACCTAATGATGTCATGTCAAATTTGGTTGTCAATTCCTTTTTTAACCAAGAAACTCGTTCAATGTTATCCCTAGTTAGAAATGAATCATCTATGTATATTATTAGTAACACTACCTTTTTAGAATGATTCTTGTAATACATGTTGCCATCAGATGATGATTCTTGTAATCCATTTTTGTTTGAAAATTTGTTAATTTTTCGAAACCATTGGAGAGGGGCTTGGTTAAGTCCATACAAAGCTTGAAATAGTCTATAAACAAGGTGCTCACTTCTTGGAACTTCATATCTTTGTGGATGTTGTATGTAAATTTCATCATGAAGATGTTTGTTTAGAAATGTTGTTTTCACATCCAAATGATGTGCATTCCAACCCTTCAATCTTGTTAAATCATTCATTGTTTCAACAGTGTTCCATTTTCTAATCGGTGCAAATGTTTTTCCAAAATTAACCCTTTTTCTTTGTCCACATCCCCTTGCAATTAACTTGGTTTTGTATTTCATTGCTTCTACATTTATTCGAAGTTTTTTTTGTAAATCCATTTGCATGTAATGCCTTGCTTATTTGGTGGCAAAGAAACAAGAGACCAAGTTTTCATTTTTCATATGTTAACCATTTTGTCATCAATGGTAGATCTCTAACAAGGATATTGTTGTAGGTTTTAGTATGTTAGATTTTCTTCTAAATTTGCAACATATTGATCAAGAAGAATAGAAGGTTTCTTGGTGTGTGTGGACCTTCACATGGGTGCAATGATTTGATCATTGTTGTGCTAACGCCTATTGAAAGATGAGGTAAAAACATGGATCGAATTGGTGATATCAAAGGTTGTGATGGTGAGGATTGTATATGGAGATTAAAAGAAATAATGAGAGGTGTAAATTCATGTGCTATTTGAATCATATATGTAATTGTGATGGGTTTTTGAATTGTATTTACTTTTTGGCAAGTTCTTACAAGATTGGGGGCCTCCACTAGCACAATGGCCTTCAATGGTCTTTGTATTTTCATAACCAACTATGGTCTTGAGTAACTAAGCTTCTCCAAGAACCTATACACACTTTTGGAGCCATCTATATTTGTTTCCAAGCACCACACCCAATTCTTTTAGGTGGCCTTGTTGCATCTTCTTTCAAAAGACTAACTAAACATCATTCTAAGTTTTCTTAAACATTAGCTATTACTTAAGCAATAGCCATGTCTTACATAATAAATTGTGGGATGCTGATATTGATGTCATTACATAATGTACTTGAACTCATGGAGTGCTTCCGTTGCAAATATATTGAAATGTATACAAATGGCCGAGAATTAAAAGCTTCTGTGCTAAATGTTTTTTACATTTCACATTAGATTTTTGCACATGAAAGTACAAATGTGAAACTAGATTGGATTGAAGTAGATGAAAGTTTGAAACATGCTGAATTTTGCATGGACCAATGAAATGACTTTGCCTCTTCCTCTTGCACAAGTTCATAATTCAAAAAACCTAAATACCTCCGTACAATTCAATCAATGTCTTTTTGATGCTTAGACAATTGAATCTCAAATCACATAGGGAAAAATCCTCTAACATTTGCCTAGAGTTCCATGCATGCAATGTTGTCCTTTAAGACGTTAGAAGATGTATCTTCCTATGCTGCACAACCACCAATTTTGCTACAGGTCAGGTTTGAAGAGGTTCTATCCACATTTGAAACTTGTAAATGTTTTATCAACAAGGACAGAAGATCCATATTGGAAGGAATTCGGAATGACACCTGAGATTCAATGCAAACAATTTTTTAAGTTCACAAAGAATTCATAACCAAGTTCCTTAACCTCATGCTGAGAAAAACACACATACAGAGGACCACGGAAGCTTACTGAAAGAAAACCAAACCCCAAAAGAGCTCATCTGTGGTCTTCTGATAATTTTGAGAAGCTGAAGTTCACCAAAACATCAAACATGTTTTGTATTTTTTTGTGCACTCTATATGCCTAGCACCCATAATTTCAGACCATGCACTAAACCTCTGACCATGACCAAGCAATCATAATTACAAAAATTATTAAAAGTTAAAAATAAAAAAACATCAAATGTAGATCCTTAAGTTTGAAAAACAGAAGGATGAAGCATTTGACAAATAAGAGCAATAGATATTGATAGCGCTCAGCTGAAAGAACCGTACACAACATCTGGATACTTGAAGTAATCAGACACAAAGACCCCGAGAATATCACTGCTGCATCCTTGAGAGCATATCTGCAAAACAACAAACTTTCAGAATCCACATATCCTGAACCTAAGGCATCTTGAAGGAGCAGAGGATATTCTCATCTGGCTTCTTATTCTCCAATCTTACTTTGGGAGGAAAAGAAGAAGCACGGAAGAGATAGAAAGAATTATAACACTAAAAGCTAAAACTGAAGCAATAAGATCTAAATTTTGATGCATTTCTCTCTCTTTCTTCCCGCAGATGGCATTTTCCTCATCTTCCTTTCTGGGTGCATTCAAGGTCAATTTGGTTAGCAGAAGTGAGAGGGTGGAGAATTGACAAGAGTGGAACATAGCTTGAAGTGAAGCTTATTATTGAACTTTTTCGGGACTTCATTCTTAACTAGCTCCATCACCGAATGCAGAGCAGCCATCTGTGAAGGCAAAACCAAGCTCAACAATAATGAAAGAAGCAGTACCACACACTTATTTCGAAAATCCAGAAATTCATTCTCCAGCTTGATTGCAACTTCGTGATAGTACCCGGAAAGACGGGACAACGGCATGGCCATCCACAATCCGCACCAAAGTAGAGCAGAATTCAAGGTATCTATCCACACCCAACTCCTGTAGATTGCTTCCACCCTATCATTCTTTCCGTCCTCTTCCGTGGCCTTTTGTCCTACTATTCAACCTCCCTTGAACAGATTCTCAGCGGCTTTCTTCTTGGAAACAGCAGGAAACTTCCCTGAATGAATGAAGGGGACAAAGAAAGCCTACAAGCAATGAAGCGCTTCTTGGAGCGATGAGACCGCTGTTGCCGAAGTAGGAGTGCATGTAGAGCTGCTGCATGACGCTGCCAACATTGACAACAACAACAGCGCATTGCTTTTGTAAGCTCTAGACTGCAAGAGCTCATCCCCTAGCCTTTTGGTCTCGGCTAGGACCTGTTTCTTGTCTGTCACCATCGCTTCGACACCCCCGCAACAACAGCAACCACGAATTCTCAGAGCACACAATGCAAAAAACTTAGAAGATGAACGCAAAGCCCACTAAACCCTAACCCTCATCCTAATTCGACAAATCTTTGTATTGCGGTTTTGATGTTAATTAGATATGATAAATTACAATTTTGTTCATAATTCAGATTTATATATTATAATTTATTATTAGGCTAAGATCTCTAGATCATGAGTTGCAGTTATTTGGATTTTCTTTTTCAAATATACCTACTTTTGAAAAGTGCCATGAAATGATATGGGATTTTAAAAATCAAGTGTGATTCTTAAGTACTTTACATTGGCATCAAACGTGTGTCATCAAGTCAATAAATAGGTAATATAGTTTCTTTTGTGTGTGTTATTTAATTGCTGATGTAGGAAGATTGGCATTTGCAAGGAAACAAATGAATTTTTAAACTTTTAATCTAGTGTATATCAATTATGGACGAGACATGACTTTAACAATGTTTCACTATATTGAAAATCAAATACTATGTTTTTATTGAGTGTATCTTGCAACTTCAAATATTTTAAACAAACATACTACAATGTTTGAAAATTCACACAGAACCATAAGATAGAACATTGCTTTTGATGCAACCCTGTAAGTAAACACACTATAGATTAGGAAAATGTACAAATGGATTAAAAAGAAAAGAAAAATTTACAAGTAACCAAGTTAGCTCAAAACTAGATGTCAAAACTTATCCATGTCAAAAATTGATCGCTTAAAGTTGGTCAGTTGTAATGGGTTGTGAAGATGTGTTTTGCAAGGGTGAAAGTTGGAAAGTGATTAAGCCTACGATTATTGCTTGACTTAAGATGGAGGATGTTTATAGGCTTTGCAATGTGATCGAAATTTTTCATTGAAACAAAGTAACCAAGACAAAAAGAAGAAAACATTATAATCATTTTAAACTTCAAATGACATTGGCACAATCGTGTAAAACACATTTGCTTATTTATGAAAACATCCAAATACCTCCACTGCTAAAGGGAGGAATTGATTGACAAGGTGTGCTTTTTATTTATGTTTTATTGAAAAAATACCATGTTGACTACTTAAAATATAAGTTTGCTTAAGAACGACAAATTTGTTTAATTTGTTTATGTTGAGTTTGTAAATCATTGTAACTTGAAATTGTGGAACTACAATCTTCAAGCTTGATATTTTCTGGGTTTTCAATGTTTTGATGCTATTGTCAAAATTTTCAATTTGAATAATAATGAATAGATAAATTTAATTTAATGTTAATTTCCATCTACAGGTAGATTGGACAAAATCACACATGTTTGAAACAATTACTCATTTTTTTATATCTTAAATGCACGGAGTGAAATTTGACATTGGAGCAACTCCATTTGAGAAATTGTTCACTGAATTGGCATCAAGAATACAAGGTGGGTATGGAACCAATTTGTGGTTGCTTCAACTAAGTTTCGTCTGTATCATAAATAAGTGTTTTCAACAATGTGGAACATGTGAGGGATAATTTCTTCATGGATTTATAAGAAATTGTCAAAATTTATATTTAGTTTGTTGACCTGAAACAAGTGGTCTGCTTCTAGGCAGAGAAAAACAAGGAATGATTCCTTGATGGACACTTCTTCTGCCTGAAGAACATACATTGTAAATCAGCTTGGAGAAATTTCTATATCAGAGGCACTCTATATCCATCAAGAATTCTCCTAGATAAAAGGATCTTACAGAACTCTTTGAGAGTG
>Ga0209208_10009129_pt1 | contig 13086 bp, 12 predicted proteins | sample S1TSphfallax_3_FD_187694 | JGI IMG/M metagenome (GOLD analysis project Ga0209208, IMG submission 187694) | Host-associated microbial communities from peat moss isolated from Minnesota, USA - S1T2_Fd - Sphagnum fallax MG (SPAdes) (version 2) | ecosystem: Host-associated > Plants > Peat moss >...
AAATCAGTGCAAAACCTAGTTTTGCTCCTTGTAATTTCGTTTGTAAAAACTTCAAACCCTATTACTGATTTCATGCCCTATTAGGGCCAAACTTGTCAAACTCGCCCGCTAATTGCAGGACTTTACAAATAACTTTATTGTTCATGTGGTTCCAATTTTTCATTCAAATTTTATGAACTTGTAGAAATTGCTCATGTTTTATGCTTATATGTGATCCAAGTTGTAATTCGAGCAACTAGCTAATAGTTGATTGCCAAGTTTTGCCACTCCAACCATCCCACTCTCATCAAAAGGTTTCACAAATTTTTTTTGTAGTCTAAATTCAAACCTTGTCAAACTTGAAATAGTCTTTATTTACACACACTGCAACCTGCAATGACTTAGAGGGGAAAAATTGCCATATGTTGTTCGAATTTTTCTCTCTCCCTGTACAGCCACTCAACCGAGCATGTGATTGTAACCATATAAGTTAATAGCTCAAACACATAGTTGTGACTTCGGGCACTTCCAAGAATCCTTACAAAGAACCTAAGAACGTTGGCTTGGACCTGCTCTAAGCCTATGTTTTTAATTTTGAGATTTGCCAAAAATCTCAATAGAATTTTGAGATTTCCATTGAATTGTGTGTACTTGGCATCAGTTGCACTAAGGATTGAAGACATCTTCAATCTCAGCCAGAGACATTTGAATGTTCCAAAGTATGGAAAAATGTGGTAGTTGAGGGTTAATAAGTGTGTTTAGTATTTACTTGAAATTTTGTAACTAATTCAGACCTGTACCAAAACTAACATTAAAAACAAATTGAGGGTTATTCAGAAACCCAAGCCTTGTCCGTGAAAATCTTCTAATGGACTGCGGTCATGGATTTTTCTAGACAGATTTCTCATCCTTGGTAATCTCAAGTCTTACTGTAGTCCACTTCACATGTATGGTGAAGTGTTGAAGGAAACCTGAAGGAAAAAAAATGGAGGTGAACACCTAGAAGTGAATAGATTTCTTAATAGCCCAAATTAGTTGCAGTAGAAACTAAAATCATAGTGCACAAGTGTGCAAGCACATGTTGCAAAGATGGCATACAGATGATGAAGACATCCCCCTTTTAAATTAGAGATTTTGAACTAGTCAATAATTGTTGATACTTTTAAACTACTTGGAAGAGTAGCAACAGCCAACATCTCTTTTGAAATAGATGTTTTGAATAACTTCTTTGTTTAGTTTGTTGCATTTGCAGGGCCAGTTCATTTGTCGATGCATTGGGGGTCAGGAGGACAACACTATTTTCACACAACCTCACAACAGATGCTGAGAAATTCTTGTTAAAAGGTAAGTTCATCACCATCAATCCTTCCAGTACCAAGAGCTATTTGACAACGTGCTATCTAGAAAAACTGATGAGATCTTCAAAGGAGGCAGAAACCAAAGTTAAATATTGAAGCTTTCTCATGGAGTGTCATTTGGTGGCGCAACCAGATGCACCCAAAGGAGCAGGGGATGGTAGGTGAGGATTAGTAAGTGTAACTACGCCTGCAAATTGCTGTGCCTATTACAGTTCTGTGCTGAGGAAATACACTTTCCAATTCATTTGCTCACTTCAATCTGATCACGGAGAAATTTGTTGAGTTTAGTTGAAGTTTGAAGTGGTGCTCTCTGTTCAAAGAAGCAATCCAGCTGGGTGCTTTCCAATCAACCCCTGAATGGTCAATTTGGAGTTCTTAATTATCACAACACTAAGCACCTTACAGCTACTCACTGTAAGAGGTAGGTCTTCCTTTTTCTAACCACTACATGATATACACTCTTCCTTGTTGTCAAGGGAACAAATCATCTGTGCCATTTTGATCTCTTCATCAATTGTCTCTGTTGCAACTGATTTCTTCTGCAAAACAGCACAGTTGAATTTAGAAATATGATCTGAAAACAGTCTAAAGCTCATCAGTTGAATGAGATTTGTACATGGTATATTCCAGAATAGCATGGAGTAACTATTGGGATGTTCCCTTCACCAGTATCCCCCAATGAAACTACGCATGTTATCTTCAGTTTATGGGGATGGACACAATTACCTTCATCTTGCTTGAGTCCACAGTGAACTGGATTGCATCTGCAGCTGCTTGTGATCGCAAGTAGTACATGCCAGTCTTCAGACCCTGGGGATACAGCCAGTGATAGTCAGTGTCATCAGTGCACTCATATTTTCCAAAAAACATTACTGAAAAAAAGAATTCACATCTAGTTGCCCAGCATATACCTTGGACCATGTATAAAAATGAAGGGATGTGAGTTTTCCAAAGTTGGGTTGATGCATGTGAATGTTGAGACTCTGGCTCTGGTCAATATATGCTCCTCGATCAGCAGCCATGTCAACTAGGGATCTTTGCTTGATTTCCCATACAGTCCTGATAAATAACCAGGGATTGAAATTACCAACAAGCTAGGTAAAGTCAATATCAAACTCAAATGATCCTCACTCAGATTGTGACCAACAAAAAGACAAAATTTCCAGCAAATCCTTTTTAAAAGCATCTACCTGTAAATCTTCTTTAGATTCTCAGGAATCCCTTCAATCTGTTGAATGGAACCATTGTGATATATGACTTGATTTTTCAGCTCCGAAGTCCATAAGCCCATGTTTGTCAGATCACTCAGCAAATGTTTGTTCACCACCACAAATTCACCGCTGATCATCACAAGAAGACAGAAGCTAGTGTGATGTCTCATGACAGTTGGAGTAATATGCCAATATCACCAGAATAAAAAAGAATTCAACTTTACTGAACATATCTGATTGGTGAAGGCAAAGACCACAGAAGCTTTCTCACCTCAACACCCGCCGACTGTAAATATTTGAAGTGTAAGGCTCAAAGCACTCATTGTTGCCCAGAATTTGACTGGTTGATGCAGTTGGCATAGGAGCCACAAGAAGGGAGTTCCGTACACCGTTTTGACAAATCTTTTCTCTTAATGCAGACCAGTCCCAGAGATCAGAAGGCTGCACTCCCCACATGTCAGGCTGCAATATACCCTGCTGACAGAAAGAAGAATTTGTTGAGCAATCTGAAAAATACATGCAGTATTAGAATTCATGACCAATAAGCTGCTTTCTCATGTAGCTTGCCTCAACAATACAGTCAAACAAACCATTAAACACATGGGGATGGGAAAGGGGCATGCTGTAAATACTTTGCTAATTGGGCACCCTTCATATGTCTCATAGGCACCCTCTTCTGCTGCTAAGTCAGATGAGGTTCTGAGAGCGTGATAGTAAATTGTCTCAAAAATTTCCTTGTTGAGTTTCTTGGCCTGCAAATAGCATTGACACACTTTAGAGCACTGCTTGTTGTAGTGGATTCCATGCATTGCATCTGTACATGGATGTGCTGATGCTCATTTTGCCATAAGTTCACCAGTTATGGAATGGGGCTTCTTTCTCTTCAGCACAGTATGACACCATTGCAAAATTACCTCGGGTGAGTCAAAAGGCATTCCAAGCAAGATAAAAGCATCAGCTAGACCCTGCACACCAATTCCAATGGGCCTGTGGCGCAGATTTGATCGCCTGGCAGTTTCTACAGGATAATAGTTAACATCAATGATTCTGTTCAGGTTGCGTGTCACCAACTCAGTGATCTGCACAAGTCATCAAAGCCATCAGCGTTGGCAATTTGGTTCTTTTAGGATGGAAAGACTTTCCAGGTATTATTCATTGTTCTGATGGCTAAGGCCTTGTACTTCACATCTCTAGAAGGGAGAACTCTGAAACCCCTCTAGAACAATAAATACATACCTCTCCTAGCTTCTCGAAGTCAAAAATGCGATTATTGCAACCCTTGCTGCCTGTGAGTTTGGTTGGGTGTGATTCCAAAGGAACTCCCTGTGTGACAGACCAACCAAAGAGGGTACCCTGACATTACTGAGTTTTATACTCCTAAATACTTTTTGTTCAGTTCTTATGAGCAACATTATCTTGACATAAACTGAAAGCAGGTGCCATGCAATGATACAAGTTTTAAACCTGTGACAAGCAAGCAGCAAGATAACCACCTGAACCAACAAGGTCTCACCTTCTCATGGACAAAACGTGGGAGAGCAATGGAGGCAAGGTTGCATACTGCAGTTTCCTCTGGGCTGCTGAATTCCAAAATCTCTGTGCACAAGTTAGATGATCTGATGGTACCAAGGTTCTGCTGGTTGCTTTTCCTGTTGCATGCATCCTGGAATTGATAAATGCAATCAGTGAAGTCACACAAGAACCAACAAGTTCCAAGCAAGACAATATTCAGTTTATGAATCAGCTGATGTTAATCACATGAGCATAATATTCAGGCAAGTAAGACATTGCACACCTTGAATAGCATGTATGGATTGCCAGTCTCAACTTGAGCTTCCAGTACTGCAAACCACAACTTTTGAGCTTGAATCACCTTTCTGGCCTTATCCTGTGTACAAGGTACAGTGGGTCAGAACCTCAGAAAAAAGCCATTTCCAAAAATCAGAAACCTCCTGGCTAGCCATCTCATTAAGGCTCAGAGAGAGATTGCACCTCATTCTCATACTTGACATAGAGACTCTCAAATTCGTCACCCCAGCAGTCTGCTAACCCTGGAGCTTCACTGGGACAGAAGAGAGACCATGTACCATTCTCTTGTACACGCTTCATAAAGAGGTCAGGAATCCAAAGCCCATAAAATAAGTCACGAGCTCTACTCTCTTCCTGCAAAACATGTAAATACCTCATGAGTCAAACACAACAATAGTTCGAACACTGTATGTTCACTTGGACACATTGCTAGGGAGAAAAAAGCAGGATCTGCTACCTTGCCATGGTTTTTCCTGAGCTCCAGCCAATCAAAGACATCAGCATGCCATGGCTCCAAGTACACTGCAAATGCACCTGCACTTGTGACCAACAATACTGAATCAGCATTCAGCACCCAATCAATAAACAATGCTCAAGCATGATCATGTGTGACAGCCTGAAAACAAATGCTGGTACAAGGTTGAACAAATTCTATGTGAAGTACAAAATCTTACCCTTCCTCTTGCCACCACCTTGGTCAACATAGCGAGCTGTGTCATTGAAGACTCGGATCATTGGGACAATGCCATTAGATGTGCCATTAGTTCCATGGATGTAGCTGGTTGTAGCACGAATGTTGTGCACTGATAACCCAATGCCCCCTGCAGACTTGCTGATTACTGCACATTCTTTCAGTGTATCATATATGCCTTCAATGCTGTCCTCTTTCATGCAGACCAGAAAACAGCTGCTGAGCTGCAAATGCCAGCCAAAAGTACGTTTAGGAACAGTTCCACGTCCAAAACAAACTCATGTTTGGATAAGATATCAGAGTAAAGCATCTAACCTGGGGCCTTGGAGTTCCAGCATTGAAGAGAGTGGGCGAACCATGTGTAAACCAGCGTTGTGACATGGTATGGTAGGTTTTGAGAACACCTTCAATATTAGCTTTGTGTATGCCAACAGCCACCCGCATCAGGAGATGTTGAGGTCTCTCCACAACTCGTCCATTGACTTTGAGAAGGTATGATCTTTCTAGGGTCTTGAATCCAAAGTAATCATACTCAAAGTCTCTGTCATAGATTATTTCACTGTCCAGCTGCGCTGCATTCTGTGCAAGGAGATGTGATAACCCTATTAGATTCCTTTGCTCAAGCATTGAAGACATCTTTGCCTTCAATTGACATTGAACCCAGCATAAACTTGGAATACAACTTGATTGTGTTCTTTCTCAAACGGTGGAGAAGAAGAAGGCGAGCTCCTGTACCTTCATGATCACGTCGTACACGTCATCGGCAATCAGGGGCGCTTTCAGATTTGATTCGGAGTTCACATGGAAATACATTTCCTTCACTCTGATGAAACAGGGAGGCATGATTCAGCAGGAGCCTACATGCCACAGCTGCTGCTGAAATACTCTAGATAGAATACAGAACGAGATATGGGCACAGTAGTCAAGCAAGAATTGTTCAATTATAGAGCTACAAAGGCGTCGGATAGAGTGCATACGTCTCCGAGAACGAATTCTTGGTGTTTTTGTGGAGATTGGACACAGCGATCCTGGCCGCAAGCTGCACGATACCAGGAGAAAAGGATAATGTCAGCGCCTCACATAAGGAAAAAAGAAACGACGATTGAAAGAAAGAATGAAACGTATTACAAGACGGAAAAAGAGAGATTACAATCGCATAATCAGGATGGTTGGCAGTCATGGCCGCCGCAGTCTCGGCAGCAAGCTCATCGAGCTGGCTCGTGGTCACACCTTTGTAAACCCCCATGCAAACTTTCTGTGCAACGAGCACCGGTTCACAATGCTCCGGGTTCAAGCCATAACTCAGCTTCTTAAGCCGCACCGTAATCTTGTCTAAGTGAACAGCCTCCTGTCTACCGTCCCTCTTTATGACGTACATGTTGCACCTCTCCTGGCTTAAATTCCAACACACGAACGCATGCACACACACACACACAATCTCTCACTTCTCTCTCCTCTTCTGGTTGCCACATAAACGGTGGAACAAAAGCCATTTTATAAGGGAAATGGGGAAGGGAACAGGAAGATAGTAAGTAGCTTGCGCTTGAAGTGAGCGGGTCGTTTGAAAGAGAGAATTCGAAGACGATGGCGTCCTAGAGTTTCCCGCACTGTTGCAACGTCTCGCACTGGTCCCAAGCACCAACAGCTGCAGAAGCTCTGGCTTCCCTTCCCGCGCTCTTGGGCATCTTCATCGATACGCAACCCAAGTTTCTGATGTTTTTGTTGTCCTTGCCTGGATATTGTGTTTAGATTTACTATAGAGTATCCTAAGGGGTTTTGTCCTCACTAGAGCATCTCCACCGGTGCTCAGTATGTTACTCTGGATAATAAAATTAAATGTCTAAGTTATGTTTGTTTTTTTTTGTCAACCCCACCAATAAAACTATAACCCGAACTCCATATATGTGGGGACTACTAATAGCAAACCACCTGGACCAATTATTATGATTGACGAATTAGAATATACAGAGTTGCAGTCAGGTCCAATTTATTACACTCTTTTTTCGAGGTGCACAACCATATTGTGCCTTTCGCCAGCCATGGCAAGCTGCACGAATTTGGTGCGGAAAAACCAATTTCCTGAACTAAACCGGCACATTTTGACTTATTAACAATAAATTTTACTGTCTGGAGTCACATACTGAGCACCTTTGGACATGCTCTTAGTTCCAATACACAACATGGCACAAATCGTCTAAGAAGTGTACATAACAAGAGGATACGTGCCATGATACCTATTCATATATGGTTTGTGAATATGTTGTCAAGTTTATGATTTGCTCTATTACAAGATCTCATGAATTTGAAAATATATTTGGTCACATTATACTTTGTGGTTAGGTGTTAAGCATCCACATGTCTGGTGCAATCTCATATGATACAAATTAAGATTTTGTTTTAGGTGTTACAACATCACACAATCTCTATGCACCTTTGGGTTTTTAGGTTGTATAATGTAAGGTGACCCTTTGTCACAAGCATAAGACTACAATCACTTGAAATCATGTAACGATTCAACATATGTAACAACCAAACAAAATGTGAAATCGTGAGAATGCGTTGAACACAAAGTCATTGCATAAGGATGAACAAAACAAGTGTTTTATCATGAATGGCTCTATTGAGCATGTTCAAACAAATTTACAATTTTTTTTGATGAAACCATGTAACATGGTTAGGTGATTTGAATCTCTCAAAAATAACAAATTAATATATTTAGTTGCTTAGCTATCATGAACAAATTGGTTTTCCAATTCAAGCCAAAGTCACATCACAAGTATTATGCATATGTGAAGTCTTTGACCTCTAAACAAAGCTAATAAAAACAAAGGTTCATTTCAACCTCAAATTCTAATGATAGTGTCTACATTAGAGATGGTATAATAAGAGTTGAAAATGTATGGTCATCCAACGATAATTCCACGTTATAATCTACCACTATCTAGAGGAAAGTCTATTTTTGTGGAAATGAAGAATTCCATGCATGAATGGAACGGAAATGTTCCAAGTATGGAGTGGTTGGAAGAAGAAGAGATAGTTTTGTCACAAATTGTTTTTTCTTTCTTTTGTTTTGTGATTTGCCTATTCCAATGTGTGTTGCTTCTCCCAAGTAATTTGCATCCTAGCATTTGCAACTATATGTGCATAAAAAGAAACCATTGCTTGCACAACATTTTTCAAGTTAGAAGCTTTTTTTTTAATGTAATTTTTTATCATTTCAAACCTTTGCACAATGTTATTTTTTGCAAAGAATTTTAAGAGGATTAGTCCCCCCTTTTTTCTTCCTCCCACCCATATATTTGCCAGCTATTTAATATTCACCATGCTGGCATATGTTAATAAATGTCAAATTTTTAAAAAATATTTAGTTATATTTGAAAGGTTGTTTCATGATATTTAAGGACTATGAAACCCATTTTGTTTCTATTTCAGGGTAGCCAATATTTTAATAACATAAATTTCAAACCTTATTGAAACATTTGATTTAAATTTTATAATACTATACACAATAAAGGGGCATAATCCAAGTTACAACTTTGAAATTTTCACTTTCCAAAAGTGAACAAGTTTTCAAAGGAGGGTTGGGTGAGCTTTCAGAAAAAGGGAGGTGTTGAAAAACTAATTACAAGATAGAAATATGTATTGCCTATTATTTTTGAGATTCCTCACAAGCTTTAATACTTCTACTAGCCATGTGAGTCATCATCTCACCCAAAAGAAAAAAAAATTGAACTTTTATGGAGGGGTCTAACAATTAGGGATTTTGCATGAATGTTTTAAAGAAACTTATCAAAGTTTGTAGGGCTTTTGTTCTTTTTTGTTCATCTAGATCAAAATATATCAAGTTCAAGGATTGATGGTTCAAAAGCTCCATTTCAAGGTGAGACAAGTTGTGAAGTAGTTGTCATTGGTTCATTTTTTAAATTATGCATATACTAAGCTTTTAATCATAGAGTAAATAACAACACAATTCAACTTGTTCCATGCCATTTCTATTATCTTCCTACCATCTTCACAAGACAAGTTTAAAAATAATTTCACAATTTTATTCATGCTTCAACATAAACATTATAACTCAGCCAACTTCCTCCTTCCACTTGAAGAAAATGGCATATTCAATAAACCTAACCCATTGCCTAGAATAATTTACACAAAGCATTTTTGTAGAACCTTGGAAATTTCCCAACTTTGAGGTTAGAACAACATATTATTTAACAAGTTGAATTAAATGGTTTATTTACACAATACCATCACACCCGAATGACCCAAAGAATTATGCCCAAGGAATTTGCATTTTATTTATAGCATGGTAAACCATTTTTGATATAAAAAAATCTCAAGAAATATCTTTAAAAATAACATTGAACAATTTGTACCCAACATTTTTTACCTTCACAAAAATAGTAACCATAAATATCAACATCTTGTAGGAGTGCAAAGAATCAAAAGATGTAGATAAGTCATTGGCAATTTCAATTTCAATTGATGGATATGATAAAGATAAAAAAGAAAATTTAATCATTCATCCAAACACAAACTTGGATGAATTCCAATGAAACATTCATGAAATTACAAAACAAAACAATAGTTCATATCATTTCAATCAACATGTTCATGAACAAATAAAATATGATATTTTGTATGTAACACAAGGGAATGTAACACAAATATGTAATACTTATGTCATTGAAATAACAAAGAGTTTTAAAAAATGGAAAAAAAGAAATCCAAAATGTTAAAATTAATGGCATGAATGTCATCATCAAACTTCAAATTTGAAACCTGATGATTTGAAATATTTCCAAAAGCCAAACCTATAACAAGACGAAAACTTTTACACTTGTATTTAAACATGACCCATACACATGAATCAAAATGCACAATATGAACTACACCACATACCAAAATTTGTGACATGCAACCAAACGATATTGAAATCAATGGAAAAAACACAGCCTTTATGAGACAAATATCCAAACAAAATGCCATTTAAAAAAAAAAGAACTAATGATTACAAGCTTTTGCAAAAAATTCATTGAAAGGACTTTCATCAAAAAATTGTTACAATATATAAGAGGTGTTACATTAGCAAAACACAAATAATCAAAGCAATTCAAGACTATTTTCTAAAATTAGGAAATCAACAAATGTTTTGCATTGCAACATACATTGCAAATGCAACTTTGTTGGCCTTGCCTACCAAGGCAAGGATATCGTGTTTAGGTTCATTATAGAGTATAATAGCTTAAGGGATTTTGGCCCCTAGGTAATAGCTCTATTTTTATATGAGGATTTTTGAAAGATGATATTTTGGCTTGTGTTCAAACTTGAGATTAGTTATATAGTTCTAATATCTTGAAGGATTTTGGTTTCTTTTAGAAGATCTTTTTAAAGATTATATTTTTGCATGGTGAAATATTTGAATTTTCATAATTCTTCTTTTGCCTTGAGATACTTTAAAATGTAAATGGCAAAGCCACAATGTGACACACCCCTTGTTAATAAATGGAACAACAATCCATTTTTTATTAAGGTTATCCATTGACAAACACATCATTATAAACAAATCCAATTAATTCACAGATATATGGCCCAATATTCAATTTATGATTATTGACAAAATATCAATGGTAGGTTGCATTACGTTTCCCATGCATTAAAAAATGTAAAAATTAAAATTTAACCTCTTACAATTTGGAGGCATCACATATTACTAGGTTGAAATTCTTAACAATTTTTAACGATCATTGAATTAACATTATATTCAAATTGGGGGTGGAAGCTTCAAAATGGGATTGGGGTGAATTCAAAAAACTAAGTTCAAGGTGAAGTTAGCTTGCACAAGTCAAAAGAAAAGGTGGGTAGTGCAAGTTGGAGCCAAAGTGGTGCATAGACAAACCACGAGCAACAAAATTGATCACCATGCTTTGGACTTGAGAGGAGTCACCACTTTCATTTTTATCATATATTGTGCGATTGACATTGAAAATTAGGTTGAAATGAAATAAAATTTTGAGATTTTAGAACAATAGCTTCAAATTTTTTTGATTACCAAATTATGAGTTTTGCAACTTTCTGTGTTCATAATTCCTCAAATAAACTTCAATTGAAGAGTCTCCAAGGTTGTAGCTTTTGAATAGATTTTTCCAATGTCACATGTTCCAATCAAATGCCATTTAATTCATGTTTCTTGAGTTTTAGTGGTTTAAAAAAAAATTATTAATTTGATTCCCCACCATTTTTTTGACCATAATTTGAACTTAAAATATTTGAATGAAGAATAGGAATTCACTTTGGATATTTAAATTTCAAGATTTTTTTAATGATATAATGTTTTAAAATTTTGGACAAGGTTTGGTATCTACACTTTTATTCCAAAAATTAAAGACACTAACAAGATTACACCTTCCAAAGTGAATTCAATTGAAAATGTTGGAATTTCCATTCCTTCTAATCTTTCACATTTGTGAGAATGTGCTTGAGGAGTCTTGAGACACTATTTTAACCCATTTCTCTTTTCATGTTTTAGCATTGATTGAAAACCTAAAACTAAAGTCATAACATTTTTAATTTGAATATTAAATTATTTGATGATACATGAAAAACAACATTCATAGTCCTTTGTTATAATGAATTATGAAACACTAACAAATCATTACATGATAAATATACATTCTTTTTATTTAGCAACTATTCAAAAACAAAAATGTTACATTTTTGTCATTATTAAAAAAAGGTCCCATATGTAATGACATCAAATGTTCACAATTAAAACTCAATATTTAACCTTTCTTCAAAATCCATATAAAAATGAAATCATGGTGGGGGTGTATTTTTTTACAATTTTAAAAACCAAGAGCATCAAGGTAAAAGTCCTTTTTCTAAAACTTGCATGTGACATGTAATATTCATGTGTTGATTTATTAATTCAATTTTTGTATTTTTCACACCCAATTGATAATTTTTTTAAATTTAAATATTTTTTGATTATAAATTAATAATATACATCATATAAGTTATGCATCCATGTTTTTTTATCACATAAAAATCAATAATTTTTGAAAATGGACTCCGATTAGAATATTTTTTAGGTTTAGGGTTTAAGGTTTAGGGTTTAAGGAGGAAGGGGAGAATGGGATTTTAGTTTATCCACACACTGGAGAGGGTCCTTAGGGGCGTCTATAATTTTGGACAGCTAATGGCCACCTTGCAATGTTAAAAAGTCTCCCGGTTACCTTTAGTTAACTTGAGTTAAAATGTATATAGTTAACTTAGTTTTTGTCTACCTTCAGTTAACTTAGTTTTTGTCAAATGGATAGCTAGCTTCCTTGGGGACCACGCAAGGGATGAAAAAAAAATACTGTCGACTTTTGCATAGCCAGTGGATGGATGATAAAACAAGCCTGAGTCTGGGCTTCATGGATGATGATCCCTCAATTCACGTTTTTTGATTGTGGGGGTTTCTTCTGCCCGAAATTCTTTTTTCTTTGCTCACCAATTTCCATTTGGGGCAGGGGAAACATTGGTAATAACCAACCCCCAAAAAAAAAAAGAAAAAAAAAACCCCATATCTTACATAACTCATACCTGCCCAAAAACCCCCATACATTTCTCACATAACTGCCCCCATAGTTGCCCCAAAAAACCCATACATTTCTCATTTGCCTGCACTAATAACCCCCTCCATTTCTCGCACAATACTTCAATACCTGCCCGAAAGGAAAAAAAGGGGCAAGAAATGAAAAAAATAATCGAGAGGACAAAAAAACGAGGGGTGTGAGGGAGCTGGGCTGCACTGGACTGCCCGTATTCTCAGCTGGGCTGCACTGGACTGCCCGGACCTGGTTTGGATGTGGGCCGGCAGTTTTGGTCACACTTTGCACAGTTGTTGCTGTTGCTGTTGTGCACTGTACTCTTTTTCCTTTCGCTCGCCACCTCCGGCGTCGATGCTCTCGACTGCGTTGCTTCTGGAACCAAATTCTCTTTTGTTTTTGTTTTGTTTTGTTTTTTTTTTTTTGCTTCTTCTTCTTCGCCGACT
>Ga0209208_10009130_pt1 | contig 13085 bp, 9 predicted proteins | sample S1TSphfallax_3_FD_187694 | JGI IMG/M metagenome (GOLD analysis project Ga0209208, IMG submission 187694) | Host-associated microbial communities from peat moss isolated from Minnesota, USA - S1T2_Fd - Sphagnum fallax MG (SPAdes) (version 2) | ecosystem: Host-associated > Plants > Peat moss >...
GGGTGAGGGCGAACTGGGCCGGGGAGTCGTCCATGAGAACGATGTGACCCATGCCGGCGGCGGTGCCTCCGCCGGGGCCTGGAGACTCGCGCTCAACGATGGCGGTGCGCAGCCCGGTTTGCGCGCATTCGAGAGCGCAGCCCGCGCCGACAATGCCGGCTCCAAGGACGATAGCGTCGAAATTCTGGCTCATTTGGCGATTCCCGCGCCGAAGGGGTCGGCTGGATCGACGAGCAGGGAGCCTTCGCCGGTGATGTAGGCGCGGCCGGTGATGCTGGGAATCAGCGTTTCGCCTTCGAGGCGGTATGTCCCCTCGAAGACGCCGCCGAGGATGCCGCGCTGACGCCACACCTGTCCGGGAGCCAGTTTTCCCTCGCCGCGCAGGCAGGCGAGTTTGGCGCTGGTGCCGGTGCCGCAGGGGGAGCGGTCGTAGGCTTTGCCGGGGCAGAGGACGAAATTGGTGCTGTGGGCGCCATTCGTGCTGGCGGCGCTGCCGTCTTCGACGGGGGAAAAGAGTTCAATGTGGTCGATTTCCACGCCGTCCGCGCCGGTAATGCCGGATTTTGCCAGCCAATTCCGGATTTCGCAGGTAAACGTCACAAGCTCCTCGGCAAATTTCACGGAAAGGTCGCGACCGTGCTCTTCCACAAGAAAGAACCAATTACCGCCCCAGGCGATGTCCCCTGTCACGATGCCGTAGCCGGGGACGCGAACGTCTACATGGTGCCGAAAGCGGTAGGCTGGGACGTTTTCGACGGTGACCGCGCCCGAAGGATGGAGCGTGGCGGCGACGACGCCCACCGGCGTCTCAATGCGGTGCGTACCGGGCGCGATGCGGCCGAGATGGGCGAGGGAGCGGACCAGGCCGATGGTTCCGTGGCCGCACATGCCCAGGTAGCCGACGTGGTTGAAAAAGATCACTCCGGCGGCGCAGGTAGGGTCCGCCGGTTCCGAGAGCAGCGCGCCCACCAGCACGTCTGAGCCGCGCGGCTCATTGACGACCGTGGACCGGAAGCGGTCGTGGTCGCGCCGGAAAATTTCGAGCCGTTCGGAGAGCGGACCGCTGCCCAGATCGGGTGCGCCAGCCAGGACGAGGCGCGTAGGCTCGCCTTCGGTGTGGGAGTCGAGGATGGAAATTCTTTGAATGGCTTGCTCCTTGCGGCTGCTCTGGGCTCAGGTTTGCGGTACTTCCCACTGGCCGGACTTGGCGGATTGGAAGATGGCCTCGATCACGGCCATGTTGGCGATGGCGTCTTCGAGCGGGACGGGGACTTCGGTGTCTTCGAGGACGGCGCGCGAGAAAGCGTCGCCCTGGAGGGTGTATTGGTCGCAGGTGGGGAAGGTTTCCGTCGCGATTCCTCCGCCGAAGACGTCCTGGCCGTTGTCGATGAAGATGCGGGTAGGCCTGTCGGGCGGGGCGTTGAAGGGAATCTCGATCTCAATGCGGCCAGCGGTTCCGAAGAAGATCATGCGCTGGTAGGGGACAAGCTGAGTGCCACAGGTAAAGATCGACTGCCCGGAGCCGGAATCGCTTGCGAAGTCGAGCATGGCGGAGGTGAGGCGGTCGATTCCCATCGTGGGGTCGCGATCGATGAGGCCGATGACGCGCGCGGGCAGCCGGCCAAAGGCGAAGCGCGAAGCGAAGACGCAGTAGCAGCCGATGTCCATAAGCGCGCCGCCGCCCGAGGCGACCTGGTTGCGAATGTTGGCCGGGTCGTTGTTGAAGTAGCTGAAGAAGCCGGCGATGGAACGGAGCTGGCCGATGCGGCCTTCGCTCAGCAATTCCCTGAGCCGCAGCCATTGCGGGTAGCTGCGGATCATGAAGGCTTCGCCGATTTTGACTCCGGTAGCGGCGCGTACGGCGAGGAGGGTTTTGGCCTCGGCGACGGTGAGGCTGATCGGTTTTTCGCAGAGGACGTGCTTGCCGGCTTCGGCAGCCTTGACGGTCCAGGGAACGTGGAGCTGATTGGGCAGGGGATTGTAGATGGCGTCGATTTCGGGGTCGGCGAGGAGTTCCTCGTAGCTTCCGTAGGCTTTGGGGATGTTGAGCTTGGCGGCGGCTTGCTGGGCACTGGCGAGGCTCCGCGAGGCAATGGCGGCAACGGTGGTCAACTCGCCAAGTTGCATGGCGGGAATGACCTTTTTTAGGCCGATATTGGCGGTGCTGAGGACGCCCCAGCGGAGTTTTCCGGATGCGGGATTGGGCATGGGAACCTTCGTTTTCATCATAAATGTGGGAATTGGCGCGGGAGCCGAATACGATTCCAGGGGCCGGTGGCGCAGGAATATTGCTATGATGCGACTGACGGTGGAGCGCTCCAAGCACGGGGAGGGCCCGGCCTTCGCGGCTCGGCTTGAACCTCTCTGGGGTTACCCCAGGGGAACGTGTAGGACTGGCATTGCATCGCGTGTGACTCGCTGCGCGCAGGCGCAGATACTCTCACGCAGGGACAGACTCGTTGGGACGCTTTACCGTCTCTTGAACTTGCCGCCGAACTTGTCGCCCAAACTATCCAATTCGCGGCTCATTTCCGTCCTGGCGCGGTCGATTCAGGCTGGGAATTTGGAAGAATCCGCGATTCTGGCGCGGTGTTCGCAGACTTTAGGCCGCAAGTGGCGATGGCTGGCGAAGGTGGCTCGGCGATGCGAAGAGCATTTTGCTGGGAAGACGCGACCCAGGCTGAGCGAAATCGTCGCCTTCCTGAACGACGATCCGAGCCTTGACTATGCTTGGATTCGATATCGAACGGAACTAACGATAGAAAATTGGCTGACGCAATCGCCTACGATGCAGCCGGTCGTGGCGGCTGCATCGTGGGCGATTCCGGCGATTGAATCGTTGGGTGAACTGGCGGAATGGTTGCGTTTGGATGGGGCGGAACTCTCCTGGCTTGCCGATCTGAAAGGGTTCGGCGCGAAACCGGGAGCGGTGCAAGAGCAACCGAAGCTGGCGCATTACAACTATCGGATTTTGACGAAGAAATCCGGGGGTCTGCGCATGATTGAGGCGCCCAAGGCGCATTTGAAGCTGATCCAGCGGCGGATTCTCACCGAAATTCTGGATCGCGTTCCGGTGCATGAGGCGGCGCATGGATTTCTGCGCGGGCGCTCGATCCACAGCTTTGCCGCCCCGCACGTTGGCCGCCGCGTGGTCCTGCGGATGGATTTGGAGGACTTCTTTCCGTCGATTTCCGGGCGCAGGGTGCAGGCGTTTTTTCGCACGGCTGGGTATCCGGAGTCGGTGGCGGATCTGCTGGGTGGGCTTTGTACGAATGCTGTGCCTCGCGGTGCCTGGGCTGCGGCTCCCGAAGGCGGCGCGTTGCTGTTTGAGGCGAGGAAGCTGTATGCGCGGCCGCATCTGCCGCAGGGCGCGCCGACTTCGCCGGCGCTCGCGAATATATGCGCGTATCGCATGGATTGCCGCCTGAGCACGCTGGCCGCCGCTGCCGGCGCTACGTATACGCGCTATGCAGACGACCTGGCGTTCAGCGGCGATGCGGAGTTCGACCGCGGAGTGGAGCGGTTCGCGGCGCGGGCGGCGGCGATTCTGCTGGAGGAGGGCTTCCGAGTACAGCATCGCAAGACGCGCGTGATGCGGCAAGGCGTGCGCCAGTATCTGGCTGGGCTGGTGGTCAATGCCCGCGTGAATACCGTGCGCGCGGACTACGACCGGCTCAAGGCGACGCTCTATAACTGCATCCGCAACGGCCCAGAGAATCAGAATCGCGAGGGCCACGCGGCCTTTCGCGAGCATATTGAGGGGCGTGTCGCCTTTGTTGCCAGCATTCATCCGCAGAGGGGCGAGCGGCTGCGCGCGATGCTCACGCAAATTCCGTGGTGAACTTTCCCGGTGCGATTTCCGTGGCTCGTGCTACTATGCGTCTATGCTGGTGCGCCGGACATCCCGAAGAATCCCGATCAAGGTGCAACTGCGCATGATCTTTATGGATGTCTGCTGCGGTCCACCATCCCCCCACGAGTAGCCCCCTTCGCCGGCACCTGCTTGGCATTGAGCCGCAGTGTGTCGCAACCAGCCAGCAATCCGCTACGGTTCTGCGCCAGTCGAAACTCGGCGCAAACGGGGGAAGTGTCTATGCCCATGTCTTTGGAATCTACTTTGCTGTTCGGCGATACATTGCCGGGAGGCGCAACTTGGTCTCATGTCTTAAAGCGCGGCACCGCCCTGCGCATCACGGATGTGGAAGGCGGCGCGAACGTCGCGGCTTACTTTCTCAACTTCGACAATCGTTCGGAGCGATTCAATTTACCCGACACTCTGAAGGCTCAGCATACGGCGCGGCTGCGCGAGGGGCATGTGCTCTTCTCGGATATGGGCCGCGTGCTCTGTTCCATCACGGAAGATACGGTGGGATGGCACGATCCTATCGCCGGAATTTCCAACGCCGGATTGATCGAGAAGAAATACGGCAAGACGACTTACCAGCAATGCCGTAACGAGTGGTATCAGAATGCGCGCGACGGATTCCTCATTGAGTTAGGCAAGTACGGCATGGGGCCGCGCGATCTGCACGCCACGGTGAACTTTTTCAGCAAGGTTGTGGTGGACGACCTGGGCAATATGCGGTACGTTGCGGGGAATTCGCCTGCGGGAAGTTATGTCGAGTTGCGCGCGGAGATGAATGTGCTGGTCTTGCTGAATACTTCGCCGCACCCTTTGGACCCTTCGCCGGTTTATGGGCCGAAGCCTGTCGAGTTGAGCGTCAGCCGCGTTCCCATGCCGATGCGCGACGATCGATGCCGAACCCTTTGTCCCGAAAATGCCCGCGGATTCGTTCTGACGGAGTTATACTTTTTGTAATCTTCGAGAGGAAGCCTTGGCGACTCTAAACTTCACATCCAGTCTGAAGCCCAGTTCTCTTATGCCGGAGACGGCGCTGCATAGCTTCATCGTGGAAGCGGGCGAACCGTTCGTCTTCGAAATTCTGGAGGGGCAGACGCTTCGCATCGTGGATCTGAAAGGGAATCAGGCGGTCGATACCGTTTTCTACAATGCGAAGGATTATTCGGACCGGTACAGCGCGCAGGATACAATCCGGGAACAAGGAAACATCTATCTCACTACCGGGACCAAGTTACTCTCTACCGAAGGCCGTGTGCTGCTGGAAATTGTGGCCGATACCTGCGGAAGGCACGACACGCTGGGCGGAGCCTGCGCGGCGGAAAGCAACATGGTCCGCTACGACCTGAGCAAGCGATCGATGCATGCCTGCCGGCAGAGTTTCCTGAAAGGCATTCAGGCCTGGAAGCACGGAATGAGCAAGAGCGACCTGACGAGCAATATCAATTTCTTCATGAATGTGCCGGTAACTCCCGAGGGTAAGTTGACCTTCGAGGATGGCGTATCGGAAGCGGGCAAGTATGTCGAACTGCGCGCGGTAATGGATGTGCTGATGGTAATCAGCAATTGTCCGCAACTGAACAATCCGTGCAACGGATACGATCCGACGCCCGTAGAGATATTGATCTGGGATAAGCATGTTTAAAAGAGTTCTGATCGCCAATCGCGGTGCGATCGCCTGCCGGATACTGCGCACACTAAAGAAAATGGGCATCGCCTCGGTGTGCGTATACTCCGAAGCGGATTCGGATTCGCGCCATGTCCTCGATGCCGATGAGGCTTATTGCATCGGGCCGGCGCCGGCGGCGCAGAGTTATCTCGCGATCGGGAAGATTCTTGAAGTAGCGGCTAAGTCGGGCGCGGAGGCCATTCATCCTGGATATGGTTTTTTAAGTGAAAACATTGGATTTGCGAAAGCTTGCGCAGCGGCAGGCGTAGTTTTCATTGGTCCCGGCGTGGGTTCGATCGAAGCCTTTGCGCTGAAGCACACGGCGCGCGCGATTGCTGTCGAATGCGGTGTCCCCCTGCTGCCGGGTACGGGGATTCTGAAGGACAAGCAAGATGCGCTCGCTTCGGCGGCGCTGCTGGGCTATCCGGTCATGTTGAAGAGCTCCGCGGGTGGCGGCGGCATCGGCATGCGGGTCTGTGCGGATGAGGCGCAGCTTGCCGATGCGTATGAGTCGGTAGTGCGGTTGAGTAAGAGCAGCTTCGGCGATGGCAGCGTGTTTCTGGAGAAGTTCATTGCGCGCGCCAAGCATGTGGAAGTGCAGATATTCGGCGACGGCAAAGGTGCGATACTCACGCTCGGCGCGCGCGATTGCTCCGCGCAGCGGCGGCACCAGAAGGTGATCGAAGAAACTCCCGTGCCAGGGCTTGCGCCAGAGGTGCAAGAGCAGTTGTTCGCCTCGGCGCGGCTGCTTGGTAAGGCAGTAATTTATAAGTCCGCTGGAACGGTCGAGTTTATCTTCGACGTGGAGTCGAATGCATTTTATTTTCTGGAAGTGAACACGCGGTTGCAGGTCGAGCATGGCGTCACAGAGCAGGTGACCGGTCTCGATCTTGTGGCCATGATGATAGAGGAGGCTGCCGGCGAACTGCCGCCGCTCAAGACGCTGGTTCGCGAGCCCAGCGGCAGCTCGATCGAGGCGCGTATCTATGCCGAAGACCCATCGAAGGGATTCCAGCCAGCCCCGGGAAAACTGACGGAAGTTATATTTCCTTCTCCTGAGTTAGCGCGGACGGAGACCTGGGTCGAGCGTGGAACGGAAGTGAGTCCGTTCTACGATCCGATGATCGCGAAGATCATTGTTACCGGCGCGGACCGCGTTGAAGCCGTAGCGAAAATGGGATTGGCGCTGGAGGCTTGCTCGCTCTTCGGCACTGAGACCAATCTCGATTATCTCAAGGCTGTAATTGCTTCCGAGACCTTCGTTTCGGGAGAGATGACTACGTCGTCCCTTGGCCGGTTCAGGGTGGCCAGGCGAGCTTTTGAGGTCTTGGAAGGCGGCACTCAGACGACGGTGCAGGACTATCCGGGCCGGATTGGGTTCTGGCATGTCGGCGTACCGCCATCCGGTCCCATGGATTCGCTGGCTCTGCGGCTGGCCAATCGACTGGTCGGCAACGGCAGCGATGCGCCTGCGTTGGAGATGACCGGAATCGGGGCCAAGCTGCGCTTCGATGCCGATGCGGTGGTGGCAATATGCGGCGCGGATATGGATGCTCGGCTTGCGGGTGCCTACGTGGCGATGTGGAAATCTGTAGCAGTCAAAGCCGGGGATGTATTGCAGTTTTCCGCGGTGAAAGGCGCGGGAACCAGGACTTATCTGGCAGTGCAAGGAGGCATTGCCGCTCCTAAGTTTCTGGGGAGTGCGAGCACGTTTATGCTGGGCAAGTTTGGCGGCCATGCTGGCAGAGCGTTGCGAGCTGGGGACGTGATTCATTTTGGGCTTGCGACCTCGGACGCGCTGGCAGGCTGTCTTCCCGCGGAGACGACTCCGCAGTATGGTAGGAACTGGGAGATCGCGGTGTTATATGGGCCGCATACGTCGCCTGAATTCTTCACGGAAGCCGATATCGCGATGATCTTCGCCACCGATTGGAAGGTGCACTATCAGTCGGACCGCACAGGGGTTCGGCTGGTGGGGCCTAAGCCGGAGTGGGCGCGCAAGGACGGCGGCGAGGCCGGTTTGCATCCTTCGAACATTCACGACAATGCCTATGCCATCGGGTCCATCGACTTTACGGGAGATATGCCGATCCTGCTGGGTCCCGATGGGCCGAGTCTGGGTGGCTTTGTTTGCCCCGGAGTGATCGTCGCGGCTGAGTTATGGAAGATGGGGCAGCTTGCTGCAGGCGACACCGTGCGATTCAAGCGAGTTACTGAGGAACAAGCACGGCGGATGGACGCGCAACTGGAACTTGCCGTGGAAACGCTGAGAGCGCCTCTGGCCGAGATACCGGCGGAGTCACCCCTGGAAGAAGCCATCCTGCGGTCTTCGCGCGAACGCAAGCCGGGAACCGCGTATCGCGCGGACGGAGACAAGTACTTGCTGGTCGAGTACGGGGACCGGGTGCTGGATCTGGCGCTGCGCTTCCGAGTGCATTTGCTCGAGCAGAAGTTGCGGGCTGCGCAAATGCCGGGAATCTTGGATATAACTCCGGGGGTGCGCTCGTTGCAGATTCACTACGACAATCGGCGGTTGCCGCGCGTGGCGCTGCTCGATGCTCTGGAGGCGTTCGACAACGAATTGCCGGAGAGTCCCGATGTGACGGTGCCTTCGCGACGCGTGTATATGCCGCTCTCATGGGACGATCCAGCGACGCAACTGGCGCAGTCGAAGTATACGACTTCGGTGCGGCCCGACGCGCCCTGGTGTCCGGATAACATCGAGTTCATCCGGCGCATCAACGGTCTTGGATCGGTCGAGGATGTATTTGATATTGTACATGCGGCCAGTTATCTTGTGCTTGGGCTCGGGGATGTCTATCTGGGTGCCCCGGTGGCCACGCCGATCGATCCAAGGCACCGGCTGGTGACGACCAAATACAATCCCGCGCGGACCTGGACGCCTGAAAATGCCGTGGGCATTGGCGGCGCCTATATGTGCGTGTATGGGATGGAGGGGCCGGGCGGCTACCAGTTAGTGGGTCGCACGGTGCAGGTCTGGAATACATATCGCAGCACGGCGACGTTTCCCGATGGGACGCCATGGTCCTTGCGATTCTTCGACCAGATACGATTCTATCCGGTCTCGGGCGAAGAGTTACTCGATCTGCGCAGCCGCATCCTGCATGGCCGATACGATCTTAGGACGGAAGAGAGCAGCTTCAACCTGAGGCAATATCAAGATTTTCTGACTTCGATTGCGCCCGAAGCGGATGCTTTTCGAAAGACACAGCAAGCGGCGTTTCGCGAAGAGCGCGAGCGATGGGCTGCGAACGGGCTGCTTGACGTAAGCGCGCCGCCGGAGATTCCTGAGCTTGATGCTGGCGATGGTTTGGTAGCACAGGGTTGCGTTGCCGTGACTTCTCCAATGACGGCGAGCGTCTTTCAGATCGCGGTAACGCCGGGTGAACGTGTGGCTGCCGGCGCCCGGTTGGTAGTGCTGGATGCGATGAAGACCGAGATTGTGATTGCGTCTCCCTCGGCGGGTATCGTCGAAGAGATTCGCTGCGCGCCGGGCAAGCTGGTTCATTCCGGCCAGACCCTCGCGGTTCTGCGAACGGAGTAACTTGTAAGTTGCACGGATAGGCGAGGAGATGGACAGGCGTGGATATAGCCGGACTTGAGACGTTATACCGTAACAACAGCACCACGCCGACAGAGGTTGTGCGCGGAATCTATGCCGCGATTCGGGCGCAGGGCGAGCGGCCAGTGTGGATTGCTCTTGCCGACGAGGAACTTACTCTGCAACGAGCCAAGCGGCTCGAGGGAATTGAGGACAAGAGCAAACTGCCGCTTTACGGCATCCCTTTTGCGGTGAAAGATAACTTCGATGTGGCTGGAATGATTACTACGGCCGCGTGTCCGGCGTTCGCGCTTGAGGCCTCGGAAACGGCCCATGCGGTGCAGCGCCTGCTGGATGCGGGCGCGATCCTGATTGGTAAGACGAACATGGATCAGTTCGCTACGGGCCTTGTCGGTACGCGTACTCCTTATGGGATTTGTTCTAGCGTATTCAACGATGCGTATGTTTCGGGCGGTTCGAGTTCCGGTTCTGCTCTGGCTGTGGCCAAGGGACTGGTAAGTTTCTCGCTGGGTACTGATACTGCGGGATCGGGACGGGTACCGGCGGCTTTCAATCAGTTAGTCGGTGTGAAGCCGACCCGAGGGCTCGTGAGTACGCACGGATTGCTTCCCGCCTGTAAGTCGCTCGATTGCGTATCTATCTTCGCAGAGACATGCGGCGATGCATCGCGGGTGCTGGCTGCGATACATGGATTCGACGCGAAGGACGCGTATTCCCGCAGTTCGAAACCAGGTGAGGGAGCCGCGCCTTGGATTGCTTCCAGCTTCAAGTTCGGCGTACCTACAGAGAGTAGCCTGGAGTTTTTCGGCGATGAGAAGGCGTTGGCTGTCTATCTTCGCGCTGTTGAGGGGCTGACAAAGCTGGGCGGTGAAGCAGTCGGGTTCAATTATGCGCCGTTTCATGCGGCGGCGAGTTTGCTGTACAGCGGGCCATGGGTTGCCGAGAGGCTTGCGGCAATCGAAGAGTTTGCCGATCGACACGCAGATGCGATGGACTCCACAGTGGCGGCAATTGTCCGGGGCGCAAGAAAGTTCAGCGCGGTAGATGCCTTCAACGCCGAATACAAGCTCAAAGCAATTCAGAGGGAAACCGATGCCGTGTTGGATGGGGTAGACTTTCTGCTGCTGCCGACCGCGCCGACAACTTACACGATCGCTCAGGTGCAGGCCAATCCGGTTGCCCTGAATACCAATCTTGGATACTACACCAATTTTGTCAACTTACTCGACTTGGCCGCGGTTGCCGTTCCTGCGGGAATGCGGGCGGATGGGTTGCCGTTTGGCGTTTCGCTGATTGGCCGTGCGTTTACGGATGCCGGTTTGCTTGCGGTTGGAGATCGGTTGCATCGGGTATTAGGAGTGACTCTGGGTGGATCCGAGCGGCTGTTGCAAGATACTCCGGCGATAACTTCCGGTGGGGCTCCGCATGGTTGCGTGATGATGGCTGTGGTAGGGGCGCATTTGACTGGGCAACCGTTGAACTGGCAGATGACGGAGCGCCGCGCGCGGCTTGTCAGGACGGTGAAAACGGACCCGCATTACCGGCTGTATGTGTTGCCTAACTCGACGCCCGCGAAGCCAGGGTTGGTGTACACGCCGGACTACGCTGGACCCGGCATTGAGCTGGAAGTGTGGGCCATGCCGGAGGATACGGTGGGTACATTCCTGAATGGAATTCCCGCGCCGCTTTCGCTGGGTACGGTGCTGTTGGAGGATGGCAGCCGGGTGAAGGGATTTCTATGCGAGCCAGCCGGCATTGTGAGAGCTGAGGAGATTACGCATCTGGGCGGATGGCGGGCTTATCTACTATCGAAGAGGTAGTCCTCAGTACACGCAATACTTACTCGTCATCGTCGCCATCATTGTCGCCATCGGGATTGCCTGCGCCCTTGGGACCGGCGTCTTTTTTCTTGAACGTGCCGTCGAGCACTTGCTCGATCCTGACACGAAACTCGGGGTCGGCGGGGTCGCTGTCCGCTTCCATGCGCAGGACGGGATGGCCTTGGCGATCAACCAGGAACTTAGTAAAGTTCCAGTGGATTTCTCCTCCTCCGGCGCCGTCTTTGGGATCGGTGAGGAAGCGGATGAGCGGGAGAGCATCTTTGCCGCGGACCGTGGACAGCGAGGCTATCTGGAAATTGACGCGTTCCGTATCGAGATAGTATTGCCGGATCGCCGAGTTATCCTTCAGCTCTTCGGCGCCGAAGTCGGCGGAGGGGATGCCGACCACAACCAGGCCCTTTTCGGCATAGTTTTTCTGCAGGTCTTCGAGCGCCTTGAGTTGCTCGCCGTAGACGGATTTGCTGGCCAAGTTGACGATGAGCAGAACCTTGCCTTTGTAAGTTGTAAGCGGGACGACTTTGCCGTCGAGGCTAACTACGGAATAGTCGTAAACGGTCTTTGCGGGCGTCTTGTGACCCGGTGCCTGAGCGCTGGACATAGTGGCAAGGAGCAGAAGGCTCAGCGTAAATCGGTGGCGGATGAACATGGTTGCCTCCCGATCATTTTCTCACCGATTCGCGTTGGATTGAAAGGGATTTCCGCTACCAACTGTGCAGCCAGCCGTCCTGTTCGCCGATGTGTACCTCGGTGCCGAGCAAGCCGGAAAGAACGGGCGCGGTGAGGAGTTCGCGGCGTGGCCCGTCGGCGACGATGCGGCCTTTTTGCATGAGGATGACGCGTTCGATTTCGGGAAGAATGTCGCCGAGGTGGTGTGTGACGAGGATGAGGCCGGTGCCTTCGCGGACCAGGTTGCGCAGGCTCTCGCGCAGGTCTCGCTGAGCGGCGAGGTCGAGGGCGTTTGAAGGCTCGTCGAGCAGGAGTTGTTTGGGACGATGGACGAGAGCGCGCGCGATGAGGATGCGGCGCTTTTCTCCGGCGGACATTTCTCCCACTAACTGCTGGGCGAGGTGCGCGGCGTGGATGCGTTCGAGGGCTTCGGCGGCGCGGAGGCGCATTTCGTCCGTGACGACCAGGTTGGGCCACAAGGATGCGGCGGAAAAGAACCCGGCGAGCACGGCGTCGAGTCCGGTGTTGCGCGCGGCGGAGCTGCCAGCGGTGTCCGGCGCGCGGGAGCCGGTGAAGACGCCAGGCTGGCTATCGGAGACAATGCCGAAATGGTGGCGTAGCTGGGTAAGGTCCCAGCGGCTGCGGCCGAAGATGGCGATTTCGGGGCGGGGAAGACCCGGCTCGGGGATCAGCGGGTAGAGTTCGCAGTTCATGGTGCGGATGAGGGTAGACTTGCCGCAGCCGTTGGCGCCGAGGATGGCGACGTGTTCGCCGGTCTGGATGGAGAGGTTGATGTCGTGCAGGACGACGCGGTCGCCGAGGGCCACGTTGACGTGGCGCATGTTGAGGAATGGGTGTGCTTCGGGTTGGTTCAGCATCTCATTTGTTAGAGTAAACGGGTTGGGGCCGAGGGTCAGACTGACGGGCGAGAGGCGGGGCCTCGGCTGCGCTCAGGATGACAAGACTTTTAAGTTATGAGATTTCTTTGAGGTTCAGGCGCGGACGATGAGCGATGTTTCAGGATTTTTGATTCCGGCTGGGTTTCGGTTTGCGGCGGTGAAGGCCGGTCTGAAAGCCAGTGGGCGGACGGACTTTGCCGTGATCGTGGCGGATGAGCCGGCGAGCGCGGCGGCGATGTTTACCGCAAACCGGGTGACGGCGGCTCCGTTGCAGGTGGACAAGGCGCATTTGCGGGCGACTGGCGGGCGGGTGCGCGTGGTGGCGATCAATGCCGGGAATGCCAATTGCGCGGCGGGGCAGGCTGGGTTGGAGGCGGCTTATGCGACTTGCCGGGCGGCGGCGCTGGAGTTCGGCTGCGAGCCCGACGAGGTTTTTCCTTCCTCTACGGGGATTATCGGGGTTCCGCTGCCGGCGGACAAACTGGTGGCGGCGATGCCTGCGGTGAAGGCCGTGCTGGGGGCGGAGTCGGATCACTTCCAGCAGGTGGCGCGTGCGATTTTGACGACG
>Ga0209208_10009131_pt1 | contig 13084 bp, 6 predicted proteins | sample S1TSphfallax_3_FD_187694 | JGI IMG/M metagenome (GOLD analysis project Ga0209208, IMG submission 187694) | Host-associated microbial communities from peat moss isolated from Minnesota, USA - S1T2_Fd - Sphagnum fallax MG (SPAdes) (version 2) | ecosystem: Host-associated > Plants > Peat moss >...
TTAAATTAAATCCAATGGAATCACTTAGCATTCAAGGACACCTTTTGTCGGAGTGACTGAACTAGTAGGCTTTGAAGAAAGGCCAAAATGCCATGACAACTCAAAGAAAGCCTTTTTGTTGTTGTTGTTAATGGTCGTTTGTGTTAGTTTAGGTAGCTCGTCGTATAAAGGTGCATTCACTCTTGGTGATAGGGAATATAGTGTTAAGTCCCCTAACATCATGCTAGCTTGCCGTTTAGGAATTAAACTTAGTTATCAATGAAATTTTTATGTTACGTTAACTTTCGATTAACATTAAGCTATCGCCCATTTAACATTATGGAGTGCCCACCTAGGATGCCACCTAGATTTTTCAATTAATATTGACTTAATATCAAGTGTGAATGCACCATAAGTTAAGCTCAAAGACAAGGATTTTGAAAGTGCGATTTTTAATTTTTTTTTTTCAAAAAAATTAATTATTCATTTTGTCAATGTGGAAACTGATGCTAGGCTTACTTACGGTATCTTGCATTTTGTTATTAGGCTACTATGAAACAAACAAACAAACAAACAAACAAATCTTTCAACTCAATTCATAGCCAGTTAATTTTCCTTTAGTCCATTTTTGGACATAGATTTTGGGGATTTATAGTAAAACCCAACAAAGGGGTGTGTCACACCATGGCCTTTGCCATTTACATTAAAAAAAAGTATCTTAAGCCAAAATTTAGAAGAATTATGGAAATTCAAAATATATAATCTTCAAAAAAAAAATCCTCTAAAGAAACCAAAAATCCTGCAAGAAATCATAACTCTATAATAACTAATCTCAAGTTTCAACACAAGCCAAAATATCATCTTTCAAAAAATCCTCATGTAATAAAAATTAGACCTATTATTATTATTATTACCCTAGGGGGTCAACAAAATCCCTTAAGCTACTATATACTCTATTCTAATGAATCTAAACACAATATCCTTTTTTGCCTTGGTAGGCAAAGCCAACAAAGTGTTACCTAATTAATAATCCATTAATCAAATGAAACACTACTCACCTCTCTCACATTTGGTTTTGTACATGATTTCCACCCCTAAACCCCCCTAAACCCTAAACCCTAAACCCTAATGTCCATAATTGGGGAGGGGGGGGGTAATCTACAAGCAAGCTGGATGTGATCTGGACACTGAACAAGAGTACTCTATTATGGGCATTAGACAAGTGGGTTGGGTGAACTTTCATACTGGCATAGTCTGTCATACATCCCAAATTCACCCCATCCCTTCATAATTAGATTCTAGCATGTATGTACATAGGTCATCACTCATCACCATCCCTCCCCTCTCCCCCCCCCCCCTTCAATGGCTAGCTCCCACACATCTTATAATGGTGCATTCACACTTGATGTTAAGTCACTTCCACACAACTTATAATGGTGCATTCACACTTGATGTTAAGTCACTTTGATTGAATGGAAATCTAGGTTGTATCCTACGTGTCACCCAATGTTAAAATGGGTTAATAGCTTAATATTAAGTGAATGTTAACTTTTAACATTAAATGTTCATGGTAAAGGTGTATATGTATGTATTCACACTCTTGGTGTTATGGACTTTTAGTTTTGAGTCCCCTAATAGCATGCTAGTCATTTAGGACTTACACTTAACTTTTACCATACATAAACTTTCTATGTTAACCTAATGTTCACTTAACAATAATAAAGCTATTGCCCATTTAACATTAGGTGCCACCTAGGATGCCACCTAGATTTTTCATTTTAACACTGACTTTACATTCAAGTGTGAATGCACCGTTATTATTATTGCATCTTCTTTTCTTTCTTTTGCATCATCATGATGCTGAAATTTTTAATTTAATTAAATTCTTAAAATAATTGCTAGTGCTTTGCATTGGGTATCAACTACCTGACTTGGAAAGCAATACAAGAATTCTCTTTGTATATGGAGGGCACCTTAATTAGATCCATGTATATCCCTCCTAGAAAAGAGGAGGGATTTTAATGCCTACTTCTTAAGAGTGGGAGGGATCTTACACCTAGTTGTAGGCATAAGCTCTCTCCCATTCTTTCAAGAGTAAGTGTAATAATCCTTCGGCTCATGATAATGTTAGCCCATAAGGTGTAAGGTCCCTCCCAGTCCTAAAATAATAGGAAACAGATCCCTCCTAATACTTTGTTCATTTGTGCTTAAAATGTTAGGTTTTGTGTAGGGTAAAGCCCTTAGGGTGGTCGGTTCATCCCCAAAAGAAATGTGCCTAGGATGAGGCTAGATTCAAGCCTAGCCTTTTCATTTTGAGAAACTCCCAAGCATGATGTGGGCTTTAACCCATTTTAAAAGCATGAAGCTCTAATACCATCATGCACTTAAACATACTTAAATCATGAGGTGTAGAAGGGGGACACTTCTTAAGCCTACTCATTTCAAGTAGGGGGGATCTTACACCTATACACATAGGCATACTTTTCCCTCCCACTTTGAAAGAGTAGACCTAAAATCCTTCCTCTTTTCTAGGAATGATATTCATGGACATAAGATGCCTTTCAAATATGCTAGAAACTTTTCTTTTTAAGTTTGTAGATTTGTCCCACCCAAAAGGAGAGTAGACCTAAGAACCATCCTATTTCATGAATATAAGGTGCCCTTTAAAACCATACACTTATGACATTTCTCTAATTGCTTTGCCTATGGATTTGACTATATTGTGGGCCCTTCTTGATTTTATGAATAGTTTACAAAAGGAGGAGTGGACGAGTGGACTTGGAAATAGTGAGAAGGAAGGATGTGTGATGCCCCCCCCTATATGCTCCACCAACGAGGAATCAAAGTGGGAGTGGAGGATGCCAACTTGCCAATTCTTAAACAAAGAATATGCATAGTGGGGCCCCATTCACAAGCTAAGGGTATGTGTTTCCTTCCCAATCCATTTGCCCCAAAATTAGGTCAAAATTTTTGGGGAGGGTTTTGTTGATGAATTGAGATCCCCATGGATGAAATCACGTGCTTACTAAAACTTTGATGGGTGGGTAGGCTTCATCCTTGGAGACACACTACTATGTCTATAAACAAATTAATGTGAGAAGATGGGTTCATGCATATCCATAGGAATTTGTGAGCAACCCAAAGGGAAATGTATTCAATACTTCAACAAAGTAGATAACTTCGCCTCTAAAAATTATTCTTCCATAATGTAGAATCTTGAGTGAGGAGCATCTATCTATGAAGGAAAGGTGAGTCTATGTTTGTTTGTTTGTTTTTGTTTGTCACATTGAGATTTCCCAAACTATGGTGCTTCTTGTTACAACCTTGGTACCATTGGAAAGCCCCTCAATGAGTAACGGGCATGGAGTTGGTTTCATAATGTTTTGACCTGTGGTCGAGAAGTTATTGCAAATCAAACATTTTTTCATTAAAATTTCATTTAAATCAAATCTTATCATGATAGGTGAATTTGGGTGCGTTGTATGTGTTATTGCAAAGCCCTTAGTGAGTAGGATTTAGTCCAACTAGCTTCTTTCACCGCAAGTCCACCCCTTATTTGTTTATTGATGTCCATTTTATGATATTTATAAAGTCTCGAAAAGTTATGACCAAACAAAAAATTCAGCATGGGATTTCCAAAGCGGATCAATTGTGAAACTTTTTTTCAATTATGTTACATGAGATTTTTAGGTTATAAGTTTATAGGCATGAGGTTTTGGGGTTTTAATATTAAGGATAGGGTTGAGATTGAGGTTTTAGGTTGGGGTTTGAAACCTAAGGTTTTGGTGTGAATTTTTTAGGGTTGATTTTTTGGGTTTTATGGTTTATGTTTATTGTTTAAATTTTGAGTTTTTAGGAGTTATGTTTTGGTGTTTTAAGGTTTATGTTTTGAGTTTTTAGAGTTTAATTTTTGGGGTTTTAGGGTTCAAGTTTATAGTTTTTTTTAATATTTTAAAATTTAGGTTTGTGGGTCAAGCCTTGGAATTTTAAGGTTTAAGTTTATTTGATTTATAAGGTTTAAGTGTGATTTTAAGGTATAAATTGTAGGGTTTAAGGTGTTTGGTTGGGTCTTTTAATATTTATGTTTATAACCCATTTAATGTAGGTTTTTGGGCTTAAATGTGGTGTTCTAGATATAAGGTTTAGGTCTTTAAATTAAATTTAGGGTTTTTTAATATAAGATTAAATTTTAAAATATGATTTGTGCCCATGTAGATTGTTGAAGTTTTAAATTGAGTTTTAAAATGGAGTTAGGGTTATGGGTCAAGCTTTGGAATTAGCCACAAAGGGGTGGATTTAGGTGTAGGCTAAATAAAAGGTGAAAATGTAATGTGTACATTAAAATTACAACATGGAATATATAAGGAAAACCTCCTTCTAAAAACTTTATGTCATCACTTTTACTTGAACACAAGAGGTGTTTTTTTCAAATTATAGCTATGGTTCTTCATCAACATGGGATGAATTTAGTTCATTAAGTAAAGTGACGAGGAGATGTTGGAAGATATGGATAAAAAAGATATCATGATTTTTCAATGTATGTATGTTATTAATAACTCCAATGACTTTTTCAATTCACATGAAATGAAAAGGGAAGGGGGATATCTATGGATCTGACTTTTGGTGCTCAAAACATGTTGGCCACAATGCAAGCAACAATGACATTACTCAAAAGTTTGACTAAGTATATTTTGGTGGAATTCAATGAGTTGGCTTTATTTTTAAGTCCTTACAATTAAATGTCATGTTCAATTTACATGTGAATTTCCTATTTCATATTTACGATTAATTAAAAAATAGGTGTGGTTTTTAAGGTAAAAGTTAAAATTTTAAGTTTAAGGTCTAATTTCTGAAGTGAAGGTTTTTTTCTTTTTAGGGTTTAGGGTTATGACCTTGTAGGATTTCAATTTTTTTTTAAATTCAAGGTTTAATATTTTTGAACTCTGATTTTAATGTTAAAGGTGGGTTTATAGTCAAATGTTTGGTTGAAACTAAATTTAATGTTTAGGAATTAAGGTTTGGAACAAGTTTAAGATTGGTTGTGGGATTTTAAAGGTTGGTTAAGGTTAAAGTGAATCTAAAGGTTATTAAAAGGTAAAAGTAGATTTTAAGGCTAGGGTTAAATATCAAACCCTAACTTGGTTTTATAACATAACAACTAATATTCTAGTTATATCATGCATGCCATAAAAGTTAACCCATAAACGATGTTTTATCAATTTTATTTTGTACATGAAGCATGACAATGTAACAAATATGGTTGATGTTTTCACATGGAATTAGCTCAAGTTTACATTGGTCATTGTATCATGCCTGAATGCAAATGCACTGATAAATGCCACACTTGCCCACAAGTATGTGTGCTTAAAAAACCAATAGATTTACTTGAAACAATGATGTGATAGATTGTGATTAGTTGTAAAAGGAGATGAATTATATATATATGATTTTTATAATCCAAAATATTCACGAAAAAAATGACATCATAAAAATATGTAAAGGCAAGGATAGTTGTCATTCGTGGTAATGTCATTTTAACACATTTCAAATCATTCAAAACTAGAAAAAAAAAAATCAAAAATTTCTATTACAATGTTTAGAAAATGATTTTAAACTTTATATATTCCTTCGATTCATTCCAAATTGCCTCACATGTTTCCATAATATAAATTTTTAAAAAAATCATGTAAACACATTAAAAACCAACATCAATATTATTTTTGACATTAAAATATAAAAACTCAATGTTTGGTTACAATTGTTGTGGCTTTTATTAATGTGATTACACCCACATCATAGACAAGAATTTCATTGAAATCTAAATACCCAAGAAGAAAAAGGCAAATTAGACATGGGTTAATCTAAAAAAAGATCTACATGATGAACAATTATCCAAATTTAGATCACTATGGAATGTTCATTTACATAAACATTAACTACCACGATTTTTACCATGATTTGTGAACATCCTACAAAATTTGAGACCCTAAAAATACTAATGCCAATATTTTATGTACATAATTGAATACTTTGAATACCTTTTGAAAGATTTGGGGTACATGGGTGAAGAATTGTTTATTATATGCATGAAGGGAAATGGAAACTTGTTATAGATGAAAACCATGATGCAATGTTTAAAAAATGCATCAAGGTTCAAAGTGTAAGTAGAATGGGAAAGTGCGCTCAAAACAAAATGGAAATGTTTTCATGAAGAGGTTGGATTTAGAAAAACCCAAATATTCAAATTTATTCCAAGTTGTAATTTTCTTCACTAACTCCATGCATAGGAAACACATGGACCTTACATATGAGATCATTGGTGATCATAATTTTGACTTAACTACACATGGTTAACAATATGGGACTTTTAGTTACATATTCAAAATTTCCCTAACCCTAGCTTTAATTTGAACTCCTCTTCTGTTACAACATTTTAAATTTGTAGTTACTTTCCAATTGCTACTTCCTCCTCTAATTGTTGATGTCAACTTTGCCAACTAATTAAATAGTCATCTTGAATCTTGGAGGTTGTGAAAAATTGGGATGCCACAATTACCATACTCTTGAACTATAACATATTTGATTTGGCCATCTACTTTTCACCTACACTTGCAAAAGGTTTAGAATCCATAGAAGCATTTGTTACAATTATAGGTCCTTCTAGTTCAAGGGAATTAGAACTAGGAGTTGATGTTTAGGACATGGGTATGCCATTAATCAAACTCTAACATTTCTTCCAAATGAAGTTTCTTGTTACATGTCCATATGTAGCATTCTCTTGCATTCCAACACTTGGTCACACTACCATGTTGCCTTCTTACACCCCTCCTTATTTAAATTCCCCATTTTTAGTTCATTCAAGGTGTCATGTGCATGTGATCATTCAAAGTTTCCTCCACAAAAATGGAGTTAAAGTAAGCTAGCATAGGCTTGCCTCCACATGTAGTAGGAATAAACTTATTGTCACACTTGTTCATTATGACAACTATAAATTGCAAATTGCACATTCTATGAAATGGCCATGGTGCTAATACAAAGTGATTGACCCACAGTTGTTTTTGAGCCTTCTTTCTATAGGAAGCTTTGCCTTATGTAAAATAATAAACTTAGACTATTATGACTTTTTAATCCTAATTTCCACAACTGATGTGGCTACCATGAATTTTGCCATCCTTTTTTTCAAACAAATACACAAGACAACAAAAAGACTCACACTTGTATTGAATCACATGCATAAAAGACCACCAACATAGGGTTTGAATGCATGACATTCCATTCATATTTGCCAACCTTTAGAGTGCCACCACAAATACCCATAATTGGTTTTAACATAGTTGGAAACAAGTACCAAAAGTTTTTTCAAAGTTCCATCCATTGTTATAGAGGCCAATGAGCCACCACAAATGCCCATATAACAAAGCTACAAACCTTTCAAATGAATAACAAAATTGTTAATATATTTACACCTATCAATTAAATCACAAAAAATGCCCATAATAGAGTTATAAGCCTTCATGATGTTGGATTTTTTTTTTTGGAACCCAAATGATGAAAGGGAAAATCATTAAGACCATTTACGATGTTGGACAAAGGTTTAGTGAACACAAATGAACAAGGGGAAGACTGTCAAGACCATGTAAGATGTTGCACAAAGGCTTAGTGAGCACAAATGAACAAGGCAAAGACCATCAAAACCATTTAAAATATTGGGTAAAAGATGGTTAAACCCAAATGAAGTGTATCGAAACCAATTAGAATGTTGGATAAAGCCTATCAATTGAACAAATGGAAGACTTTAAAGAAGTTAAATAAAGTTTAGTTGAACACAAATGAATAAGAGGAAAACCCATTTGACTTCAATACAAAAGTTGCTTAAACCCAAATGAACAAAAAGAAGACCATTAAACCCAAAACGTAAATGGTTTCACACAAATGAACAAGAAGAAAACCCATCAAATTGTAAACAAAGGCAACTTGAACCCAATTGAACAAAAGGAAAGCAAATCAAACTATAGATAAAAAATATTCCAACACAATTGAACAAGAGGAAAAACCATAGACCCAAAACACATATGGTTTTGCACAAATGAAAAAGAAGAAGACCCATCATCATACCTTGGATAAAGGCCACATTTAAATCCAATTGAACAAGAGGAAAACCTTAAGACCCTTGGTTAGATTGCCCATTCTCTATAAGGATTTGGTCACTTAAGGAAAATATTTTTAAAATCACCATTTACATGTCAACTTTAAAATGATTTTAATAACATGACATAAGATGTTACATTATACAATTAAATGCAATTGTAGATTTATAATATTCTCATAAATATGTTATTGATTTTTTTTGAAAGCTTTCAAAAAATTCATTAAACATGAAAAACAAGCATTGCACATATTTAAATGTGCTTTTAAGTATTCTATACTCATTAAATTCATTTAAAACTTTTTCAAATGTTCTCCTAATACATTAAAAATAACATTGTGAAAGTTCATTTTTAAAAATCAACACCAATTTAATTTACAAGTTAAAATTTATAAAAAATGACTTTGTCACACATGGGTTAATTCATTTAAACAAGAAATGAACACTAATAAGACCTTAGATAAAGGCTAGTTGAACCCAATGGACAAGAGGACTTGACCTTATATAAGACTAGTTGAACACAAACAAGCAAGAGGAAAACCCATTAGACTTTAGAGAGAGGTTGCTAAGAGGCTAAGCCTTAATAAGATTTCATAAGAGGGTAAACCCTAATGTAAATTTTTTTTAAACCCTCTAAACTTTCACCCCAAGACACTCAATATAAAAGATTTGTTAAATACTGAATATGTTGACACTAAGGTAGGCTAGTGAAAGGCAAACATGTATAATTTTTAAATTAAAAAAGTGTGAACTATTTGTCCTTGCCCTTAAACTGAGTCAAGAATTCAAGTTCATGATTATAAATACAATTTTTTTGCAAGGTGTTATAAACATCAGCATTGGGTGGGTAAGTCCTTTATCTTGATATACCCATGAGTATGCATTAGGGTAAATATATACCCAACTAAAATTGGGGCTCTCAAGGAACCAGGGAGGTGCTTGAAGTGGGATTTGAAAGGGGACCTGAATTCCCACAAGAGAACAATTCCAGGTTCTTACCCAATGTAAAGTGTAAGGTAACCTCTAAGGAGTGTAGCATTGTTCAAAGTAAGTGCCCACCCAAGGTGGAGTCAAGAGGTGCTTACTTTGGGAACAATCCTTCTTTGAGGTCATTGCCCAACATATTTGGTATCATATGACAAACTAAAATATTGTAGGTTTGAGAGGAGAGGAGAGGCACCCTATGTGTAAAGTTGCTCATTTTGAGTTACACTTAAGATGCCATCTTCTCTTGAAGAAGGTATTTTTTACCCAAGGGTTAGCCACCTTCCATGTACACAAGTAGGAAAAACCCTACTTGTTCTTTCACATAACCAACACCACACTCATGAGTCAAGAGATCTGGGCAAGAGATCTGGGCAAAGTTCTGATATGGGGTGGATGGATGCTGGGCTATATTCCAAGCAATTTGTCCATAGTGAGTAAAAACTCCATACTTGGTATATAATGCATCTGGCAAACACAAAATACATCTGGAGTTTCCTTGGCACTCACTTCATAAGTCTGGGATCCAGACCAACTCTAACTTTGGCCTTGCCATTTGTGTTAAAAAAGTATCATCTTAAGGCAAAAGAAGAATTATGGAAACTCAAATATTTCACCATGCAAAAAATATAATCTTCCCAAAAAATCCTCCAAAACAAACCAAAATCCTTCAAGATATTATTATAACTCTATAATAACTAATCTCAAGCTTCAACACAAGCCAAAATTATCATCTTTCAAAAAATCCTCATATAAAAATTAGACCTATTATTATTATTACCTAGGGGTCAACAAAATCCCTTAAGCTACTATACTCTATTATAATGAATCTAAACACAATATCCTCCTTGCCTTGGTCGGCAAGGCCAACAAACCTTAAAAGGAACTGTTGTACACACAAGAAGCATAATAGTAAAGCATCAGAAAGATGGAACTCCATCATTGAGAAACCCACCCATCCACCACATCTCTGAAATCTACCACATCTCTGAAATCTACCAATTGAAGGATAATCCCTCTCCAGAGAATCTGATTTAGCTGATGATGCTAAGAAGAAAAAATCATGATGGCCTACTAAATCTGTTCTTAAGGCTGTTTCCAGCACACAAAGAAAGAGAGAGAGAGACAGAGAGAGAGAGTGAGTGAGAGAGTGAGGGGATGGTTGTCAGCTCCAGAATCTTAAGTGATGGCAGAGATAATAAGTAAGCAAAGCACCAATGGAAAACTCACTTAAAATTTTGCTGTAAGTAGACTAATAAGACAAGAATGGTGGGTGGGTCATGGGTGAGTGGGTTAAGGTGGTGGAGGTGGAGGTGCTGCTGCCATATAAAGAAAGGGTGGTGATGAATGATTGAAATGCAATAACAAGTTTGAAAGAGCTGATTTGGGGTAGGAATTTAGGAGTCAGTGCTTGTTTATCTATCAAGCTATCACAATAAGGTAGCTTTTTTCATGCCCATTTAGAATCCCCCCCATTTACCAAGTTTAGCAGGTTCAATTGCCTCATATTTAGGGCTAGTGTTCTCTCTCATCACCACTTCCACCTTCTCTCCTTTTGCTATTTTGGGAGCAAGTTCTTATTAGCGTGTTTGGTAGCTGACATTCTTGGGTTTGATGTTTTTGGAGTTGGAATAATATCATTATTTGTAAGCTACCCACCAGCTCACCATCCATTGAAAAGCTGTTATGATTTATGACTCAGTTGTGGATGAACCATATCCATCCACCATCCATCCATGCACCATCCATGGAAAACCTGTTATGACTCATCTATGGATTGTGGATGAACCACATAACTCATCCACCCATAAGTGCATCATCCATTGAAAACCCATAATAATAATTCAGTTGTGGGTTGTGGACGAACCATAAACTCACTTCACCCATCAGTGCCACCATCTATGGAAAACCCATTATGGACTCTCATCTATGGATTGTGGATGAACCATAACTCATTCACCCATAAGTGCACCATCCATTTGAAAACCCGCAATAATTCAGCTGTGGGTTGTGGATGAACCATAAAATCATCCATCCATAAGTGCATCATCCATTTTGAAACCCATAATAATTCAGTTGTTGGGTTACTAGTAAGTAAGTAGCAAATACAGGAGTGAGGTAACTAACCACTATGGTTAGTTAGGGAACTGGGAACTCAATGGAAACTTGTTTTTTTGTCCACCCACCATCTGTCATCTGTCATGGTTGGTTCAATCTTTCCAATCCAAACTGGGGGTCCCGGGCCCCAGTTTCACCGAAACTGGGGACCAAATGAGAAATCAGGATGAAATCAGTACACAGGGTTAAAAACAAGGGAGCAAACTAGTTTTCTCGCCTAAAGTGGTCCTCAAGGGAGTTTTTGGATTTGCCTAGCCTGGACCTAAATTGCTGGCTTATATCCTTCATTAGATCAAGCATTGTCAGAATAAGATCCTCTAAATCTTCTGACCTGGTACCTAGTTTCATGAGATGGTCCCTAATTTTATGGGCACAGTCAAATTGGGGATGAAACAAGGTTTAGAGCATCAGATTAGGGCTAAAAGGCAGGATGACTTTACAAATAACTCTAATACACCTGCATATAATAATATATTAGCATTATGTGACAATTTGAAGATAAGATTAAGAGAAGTGTGTTTAGGGTGTTAATAGAGTGTGATTAACTTAGATGAGATGGTGACCGTTGGATTGCAAAATGGCCACAAGGCCTAAGTAAGCATTGCAATGCTTGAGGTAACTTACTCTAGGAAGTTTGGAATTAGTAGATCAATAATTTTGGTTTGGGAAAATTCTATAAATGGGTTTTGTTCATTGACTCTAGAAGGTCATCTTACACACAAGTTTTCCTTTTGGTATGGGAAGCAAGAATTGATCAAGGATGGTTGTTTGTTTCTTTTGCAATCTCCCAATCCATGGCATGCCCACCACATTCTTGGTACCTTGAAAAGGCCTCAATGCATATAGGGGTGTGTTGAGTTGGTTCCTTAATGTTCAAACTTACATTGAGAGAGTTATTGAATATAGAATAATTTTGTCATTGAAAATTCAATAAAATCAGAACTAGAATTTTAAGGACCCTTGGGCATGATCTTCATATTGTTGGAAAGCCTTCAATGAATGGGATTTTATAGAGATGATTTCATAATTTTTAGACCTACACAACAATTATTTTTGGCAATTTTTTACATTTTAGAAGAAAAAACAATTGTTCACAATTTCCTCATTAAACTTGGATATCATTTAATTTTATTTTTATTCCTCACCAACAATCAAATTGAATGAAATGTTTATTTTTTTTCAAAGGTTGCAAAATGGATGAAAAGTTGTGAAATTAATTTTTGCAATGAATGAAAATATTATGAAAGAAGTTTCACAATTTGAGGAATTAATTTTTCATTATTCATCCATTGTGCAATCTTTAAAAAGTTCTAAAGCATTGTAACCTTCTCCTCTATAAAACATTTCCCTGACATTTCATCCATTATGTATTGGTACAAAAATTCTAAGGCATTTCGTGCAAATATATTTTCCATAAATATTTTTAAATGAATCCTCACAACTAACTCTCACCAAGACAAATTAAAGTTCCTTAAATGAAGCATGAACAATAGATTTAATTGGTTTCCTCAAAAACATCATCATATTTTAAGGCTTACACAAGTTTATGGGTGAAAAATGCGATGCACATTAGAATAACAACTTAGATACAACAAAATTTGGCAAGATCAATTGGATAACATCCCATTTTCCCTACCAAATTTGCAATTACATTTACAATACAAATGCAAATTTACAAATTAAAGTTTGTTGAATCACCAAGTTCAACATAGTCATATAGTTAATTTTTTAATTCCTCCTCCATATGCTCCAACAAATTTACTTCAAGGTCCCCAAAGTCATTAAGGGATTTAATTGCAAATGTTTCACAACCAAAGCATGGATCATTCAATTAGTTCTTGGAAATTAACACATGTT
>Ga0209208_10009132_pt1 | contig 13083 bp, 9 predicted proteins | sample S1TSphfallax_3_FD_187694 | JGI IMG/M metagenome (GOLD analysis project Ga0209208, IMG submission 187694) | Host-associated microbial communities from peat moss isolated from Minnesota, USA - S1T2_Fd - Sphagnum fallax MG (SPAdes) (version 2) | ecosystem: Host-associated > Plants > Peat moss >...
TTCAGGAATACAACTTTGCCTAGAATACAATTTTGTTAAGAAACAAAATTGTCTTTTGTTTTTGTTTTAAATTGTAGAAATATGTGTTGTTTACTACAGATAAAAGAAATTAAGTATAGACAAATTCATCATAATAGATTCCATGTTTTTAATGAAGGTCTGAAGCAGAAATTGAAAGTAAAAAAAAAAAAAAAAAAACCATCTTTTCTAGAGAAATGTAATTGTTGGCTTTTGTCGGACACCTATTTAGTAAATTGACTGACATATTTGTAGCTTTATACCATAAATAATTATTTGGAATGCCATTCTTTAAACACATGTCTCAACATTTTTAAAAATTTTAATTAATAAAATAGACCTAGGTGTCTGTTGAAAAATCATTAGTAAAAACTAGAAAATACTAATGATGGCTAAGAGATTTGATTTTTAATAGATTACAAACATCTAAATGAATGAACTCTAAAACATTTCTTCTTTGTTTCTAACTTTTCTTGGGTAGGCTTCTTCAACCTTGTTTTGTATTCAAGTAATCGTGACAAATTTTAAAATGTCTAGCTAACTTTGGAAGTCCCATTATTCAATGGTTTGAAGGATACTCATATAGAGTAGGATAGTTCAAGTGACCAAATTTCCAATGTCACAAGCATGAATCATCTTGTTTCTCTACAACAAGGATGCATGTTGATTTTATAGAATTGTTTTCCCTTTGCATGTTTAGTTTGTAAAAACTACTCCCCTTCTCATGAGTTGCAGCACTTACAATCTTCCTTGGAATTCTCTTTGATACAATTTGACAATTTCTTCTTTCAAATATTAAGAAGTAACTTTCACCTGAAAATTTTCCAATTGACAATAAGTTTTCGATTAGACTTGGCACATAAATAATAACAATGTTTTTATTTCTCCATGTTACATATGTAGTGATGTAGGACTCTTGCCCTTTACAACATTATCTGTTCCACTTGGAACTTACACTTTGGCTTTGCTACCTATTTCAACAAGTGCACTTATTTTCCTTTTATTACATGTGACATGGTGAGTAACATTTGAATTGAAGTAGTGGTTAGATTTATCAATGTTGTGCTAGCTAAAACATTTCAAATATTTAGGTAGTTGATTCTTATTCAGATCACTTAGTGTTAGTATTGGCCTCTTTGCTATTGTCCTTTATATTATTCAGAAATTTCTATTTAAAACTAGAGCGATCTTTTTCTTTTGGTTTCATCTTTTGGTATTGGTAGTTTCATGTAAAATGAACTCCTTTTTGCAAATGAAACAAAAGCCAAAGTACATTTTTTTGTTCTTTGATTTTAATTGTTTCTATATTTCTTTTCAAACAATTGATTGCCAACAAATTTGTCAAATGATGGTAAATTGCCACCAGCCATGAATGATTGAATCCAATGCTCTTAGCTAGGAGGCAACATATACAACATTTCATGGATTAGTCTATCATTAATCAAAGCTTCTCCCACAATAGCCATATTGGTTTTGATCTCCTTGAACTTTTTGACAAAGTTGGTCATGGATGCTCCCCTCTTGCACCTTCACATCAGAGAATTTGGTGTACAAGTTTAGTTTTCTTGTAATGTCTTGTGTTTGAAACATGATAGTCAATGTACACCATCTGACATTGGGATCCTTTAAAGTCCCTATTGTGTCAAGGAGATCATTCTTTCCTAACAAAACAAGTATTTTATTAGCTTTCAATCTCATGCTAGCAAACTACAATTGTGTTACTAGTATCACCCCATTGTGGGCCATTGAGTTGGATTCATTGAAATTACCACTATTTCCTTCAAACCTTCTGATTTGAAAATGGTCCTAACTTTAATCTTCTAGGCCTTATATGAAGCACCCTCTACCTTGTTAGATCCATAATGACTAACATTAGTATTGACCATCTTACTTTTTCGTGTATTCATAAATGTGATACTAATATCACTATCTTGGTAGCCTAGTTTTGATACCATGAAAGAATAATTTTAAGTTCAAAATCCTAATTTGTTTTGATTCATCCATCATTGAACATTGAGCCCCTTTACACCCCCATAACTTCCCCATTTCTTTATCAAATTGAGCAAGTTTTGCAAGCTTGGAAAGGCTAGGTGGAGGGCTACAAATGTTCTTTGGGCTTGAGAAGCAGAGGGAAAATGTGTAAGGATTCATTCGACCTTGTGTGAGTTCTTAAGAGTTCGCTTACCCACCTATTTACCCTAAGGACATATAAAAGAGTGCACTTTTGGGCATTCAAGCGCTGCGCTCAGCTCCTGCCTCAGCTTGTGTCACAAGCAGACGATTCTGAGCCAATTGATTGTCCTTGGCAGCATTGAGAAAGGCTTTGATCACCTTGATAGAGACTTGCTTGATGTGCTCCGGCGGTCCCATGTCGCCAATTGGGATGTAAGTGCCAGTCCATGTTGCGTCAGTGGTACCGGCAGTTGCTCCAGGGACGAACTTGTAGGTGACCTTGAAGCAGTGGTACCCGGGATTGCCTTCCAGCACCGTGTACCCCAATGTCTTGTTTGCGTCGTCTATGCAATCCAGCCGCTCCCTCACTTCGTCGAGATGAGGAAGCACTACACATGCATCATCGACAACTCAGATTCATCAGACTACGAGGAGCATAGCAGCAGGAATTAATTCTTGTTCTCTGAGGTGTTGATCACAGGAAGTTGTATATGACGAGATTTATATTGGATGACAACTCGACTGTGTTTCTTGAATAATTAGTCATGTGCAAGAAGGCTACTTGTGAGAAGCCTGCAAGGGAAAATTTCGTACGTGGGCCGATTTTAACGACGCGGATGCTCCCAACTTCACCATGTCCCTTTAGGAAACGTGGATGAAAGGAAGAATTCCGGAAAATATTTGGGTAGCAATTCGTCAACGTGCTTGCACACATCCCATATTGCATCCGGTGATGCAGCCAGATCAACCTCAGTGTGTGACAGCGTCTTGCATGACAAAACAGCTCGCTCAAGAGTTTTGAATATGTGAACGATCAGCTGCTTGATGTGCTCAGGGGGGGCCTATGTCTCCGACAGGCTCGTACGTTGCGGTCCAGACTCCCTCACATCTGGTGTCACCCACGGGGACAAATTTTATCTCGGCGCTGTAGGATCGGAGCTATAGCGGGGATCGCCCTCCAATACGCTGATGCTCAAGGTCTTGTTAGCATCGTCGATCTCATCGAGGCGCTCCTTCATTTCTCCAACCGAGAATCCAGCAATGGCTGCAGTTACCCATCTCAACCAAATCAAACTAAAAGAAATTCTTCACATGAAAAAAAAGCTGAATAATTATTATGGATCCCTATCCAAAATTTCCTTAGTTCCACTGGTAATGAAACTGACAACTTCTTGAGAAAGACTCCTTTTGAAAATCACACAACAACAAATTAAGAATCGCACACACACAGAATTTTCGAGCTGTTGAAGTGCACACTGTTGCATCATCAGAATCAGCGTTACAACTAGTGGCTAGTCCGAAATTATAGCCCTACATTCTCATCTGCCCTCTGTGTATCAATGGTTGTTGTCTTTGGGCACTACTCCTTGAACTAGTTGTGGGTTTCATGGCTGGAAATAATATCACATAACTACAGGAGTTTTTCCTCCTCCTCCTCCTCCTCCTCCTCTTCCGTCATCTTCTTCTTCCGGGATGAGGAACTTGGATGGATGGATGACGGGACAGATGACGAGACAGATGACGGGACGGATGGATGGAAAGGACGACCACCACCATCGCAACCGGACAAAACCAAGGATATTATATTATAAAGACAAATGTTTCAATCCTATTCAAAAAAAAATTGAACAAAATTAAACATCAACACAAAGGGACCAGGAACACCAAGAAATAAAAACATTGGGATAAACATGGAATAATCACAAAAAAACAGAAAAAACTAGAAAACCAACCCCAAAAAAAACAAAAAGACAAAAAAAAAAAAGCACAGAAACCCTAATAGCCAGGGAATAAAAACCCAGAAAAGGAATGAGAAAAAAACATGAAAAAATAAATAAAACATAAAAAAATAAAACTAGAAATAAAACAAAACAGGAAACAGAAAATTAAAATTAAAATTAAAGAACAAAAATGGACCAAAAACACGGCAAAGAAATAGGGAAAATAGATTTTTAAAAATAATTGTGATAACTTCAAAAACACACACACGGGAAACAAAACAAAACAAAATTGAAGGTTGAGGGTCGGGGTGAGGGTGTGTGAGGAAAAAAAAATGATACTTCATATATATAAAAAAGGGTCTACTAGAATAAACTTTTCTAAAAATTGTAACTTCCTTCAACCTTTTCTAAACTTTGAACCTTCCTTGATCTATTATGGGTCTCAAGGGGATCTCAAATACAAACAAGTCTGGTGATAGAACCTTTTCCTATACATAAAACTCACATAATTTAAATTGAAACAATTGAAACCACAAAGGTTTTACTTCATCGAATGTCATTCCTGTACATAATTAGAAACATAAAAGGATGACTAAAAAATTGTGCCTCGTATCTAATTCATAGCCTGATTTGGCTAAATCTTCCTAGGAAATTGTTACATTTTCTACATCTTTCCTGTGGATGGTCTCGCCATTTTGGCTACATTAACGATTTCTTAAAAAGACAATACCCTGGAAGCTAGATTGACTTCTTGATCCAACCTTGAGATCAAAATTAAGTGATGTAACATAGTACAAAGTTCATTAGATAGCTTCTCATCTGGATTAGAATGTGTGCTTTTTTATAGTGCAAAAGTTTGCCAACAACACAACATCAAAATTGCTTTAGAAAAAAATCTGAAAGATGCTTGCATCCTTTGTAATGTGATCCAAACATTTTCACAAAAAAATATGATCAAAACAAAAAGATGAAAGACTTCTGACCTTTTCAAACTTCAAATGGCATTGACACAATCGTATAAAAACACGTCGACATGTTTGTGTAAGCAACTAAATATCTCAATTGTTAGTAATAATAAAAATTGATCAACGTGTCAATTGTGATAACTCCTTTCCTTGCCTTGAATTGCATAAAAAACAGCAAATCTTTGATTTGCACATGATCAAAAAGAAATAAATATGCTTGAATTGGGTCAACAAAACTATAATTATTTTTTTAACACTGTATAGTAAATGCTGAGTTTCAGCATTTCATACTGAGATTTAATAAAATTTCATTCCTTTGCGTGCCACTGAAAAAGGGTATAGGGAGTGAAAGAGAGGATTTGCCTTTGAAAATAACTTTAATGTGCTGGAGATGTCAGTGGTGGACCAAACATGACTTAATTAATGAACATGGAGTAGTTCAAAGGGGCTTTGAAAAATTGGGAAGAATGCCCAATCATATCTAGACAATAGGTACCGTGTGTTACAAAAATATAACATGATCCTAAACTTTTCTAGTTTCCTCTTTAACTTGTAGCCAAATTTGGCTATGTCATCTTGTGATAATCACCAATCCACTTACCTCACAAATTTTGAGAAAAGAAAAAACTGGACCCTTTGAATTTTTCAACATTTCTGAAAATAATATGATAACTCTAGTGTCCAAGCTGCCACAAGGAAGGTACTACCATAACTCTTTGCTTGTTTTTGGCAGCTCAAATTTGTGTCCACTACCAATGCCATTCTCATAAGACAAAGAAAATCAAATCCTTGTGTCGGTGAGAGTTTTATTTACCTTTCAATCTTGTGATATCTTAAAATTTAACAAAATTTTCCAAAAACAATAATGGAGCTAAATTAGTCAAATTTACAGTTAGAAAAACAAAACAAAAAAAAAGTTCCACAATTTTCCCAATTTTTCTTTTGTCAACAAACACAAAAAAAGGACCAAAAACAATTGTCCCAAAAAAAAACACTTGTGAGTGTGTGTGTGGTGTGTGTATCACATCTTTTGCATGCATTTTTGGAATTTGGACTTGGGGTTTTTTTTTTTTTTGGTTTGGTTTGGTTTGGTTTGTTTTGTTGTTGTGAAAAAAGAGAATTGTGAAAACATTTATATACATTTCTAACAATAATTGTGAAATTTTAGAAAGTGTGCGTTGTTGTTGCCATTTCTGCTCTCCACGATGTCCCCTTCTCTGCAAACGAGATTCTTGTGAGTTGTTGTGCTGGAACTTATTATAGCTTGCTTGCTTGCTTGCTTGCTTGCTCCAAGTGTCTCTTGTTGTTGTTGTTGTTGGGTATCTTTTGTCTTTGTTGTTGTTGTGTTGTGTATCTATAGCTAGCTTGCTTGTTGCTTCAGGTTTATTGTCTCTTGTCATTTGTTGGGTAATTTTTTTCCTGTTCTAGATCCTCTGCAAACGAGTCTCTTGTGATTGTTCTTGTGTATTCATCTCTAGCTTGCTTGCTTGAGGTGTCTCTTGTTGTTGTTGTTGTTGTTGTTAGGTATTTTGTTTGGAGATTGGGATTGCGCGCTCACACACATACACACACAGAGGGAGTAGTGTCATTCTCTGTGTGGATAAAGACACTGAAGCTGAGGTGGGTTGTTGCTGTTTCTGAGGAAAGGTCACACACACACACACACAGCGAGAGAAGAAGAAGAAGAAGAAGAAGAAGAAGAAAACGCAATGGCCAAGAGGGCGCTTTTGGTAGGATGCAATTATCCGGGCACCAAATGTGAGCTGCACGGATGTGCCAACGACGTGAAGCGCATGCGCACGACACTGGTGGAACGGTTCGGGTTTGACGAATCCGACATCCTCGTGATGCTGGACACGGACCCATCCACCCCGCAACCCACGGGAGCCAACATCCGATCATCGCTCAAGAAGCTCATCAACTCAGTGGAGGCCGGTGATATACTGGTGTTCCATTACAGCGGTCACGGCACGCAGGTGAGCACCACAATCTTTGAATCTTCTTTCTCGCTCACAAGACATACTACAGATCTTCTTGGAGCACAACGGTCGTCACGGAAATGGGAACTGCCCTGACTTCTTTTGAACAACAACGTAAATGCAATGCAACAGGTGCCACCAGAGAGCGGAGCTCCTGGAGAATCGGATACTGAAGAAGCCATTGTGCCCACTGACATGAACCTTCTCACAGGTAAGTCATTTCTCTTCATCTTTTGGATCAGCCATTCCTTTGTGCTCATGAATTTTGGTTTGTTTCGCAACGGACTTTCAGAGCCTTCCCAACGACAGATTTGTTGTTGGGTTTGTCTGTCCTCACTTTGGTTCCAACAGATTTTTCTTGAGCATTCCAATGTTCACAGATTAGGTCTTGGGTGGTGGGTGTGTGTTGTGGGATGTTGGCTGGGTTCACCACAGATGATGATGTCCGTGAACTGGTCAACCAGATTCCTGCAGGTGTCACTTTCACCTTTCTCTCAGATTCCTGCCACAGTGGAGGCATGATTGACAACGAGAAGGAGCAGATTGGAGGTGGTGGTGGCACCACAGTAGGAGGAGGTGGAGGCTCTGCTGCTGCTGCACCTGGAGGAGTAAGTGGAGGTGGGGGTGGTGGTGGTGTTGGAGGAGCACTGATGGGATTGATCTCTCAGGGTCTCCAAAAATATACAGGTGGTGACAGGGGTGTTCAAAGCCAGACTCGGGATTTTCACTTCCCATCATCTGGGGAAAGGATTCAACAGGAGGAGGAGGGTGCATTGTATGGGGAGCGGGGTCACAGACAACCACCAAGGTCGTATCAACAAGAAGAGGGCTATGGGGAGGAGGAAAGGTATGAAGGATCAGAGGGCAGAAGAAGACACCAAGTGAATGATGTATATGAAGGAGAAGGAAGAGGAGGTTATGTTGCTGAAGGGTATGGAGGCAGAAGACATGTGGAGGAACAGTTTTATGAAGGACAAAGAGGCCATGGTGGTGAGGAAGGGTATGGAGGAAGAAGAGCAAGAGGACATCAGGATAATGAGGATTATGATGGAGAAGGACAAAGAGTCTATGGTGGGGAGGAAGAAGAAGGGTATGGGGGAAGAAGGGGCAGAAGGGGAGGAGGTGGCAGCGAGTATTATGAAGCAGAAGGTGGTGGTGGCAGGGGATATGCTGGAGAAGAAGGTTATGGAGGAGAAGAGCATCAGAATTTTAATCATGTAAGACCCTCTTCCTTCGTCTACTGCTGTACTACAAGATCTGTGATCCATTAGATAGTGCTCATATTCTCCTCATGGTTTGTAAAAGCACCAATTCTTAGACATGGCTCTCTCTCTCTCTCTCTCTCTCTCTCTGTGTGTCTGTGTGTGTCTCTTTGTCTCTGATGGTCTTAGGATGTGGTATCTTGGCACCAGGGGAGAAGGAATGAAAGGAGTGAGGAAGAAGGTGGCTATGGTGGTTATGGGAGAACCGAAGCAGTATCTGACTATCATCATCAGAGCCAGCAGGGTGGGTATGGGGTAGTAGCGCAACCACCTCGCCAGATTTCCAAAAACATTCCAGTTGATCTGCTTACACAGATATTGAGCCAGAGAACAGGTCAGAATGTTCAAGTGGGAAACATCCGCACAACAATTTTCGATATGTTTGGAGATCAGGCCAGTCCATCCGTGAAGATGTTTGTGAATCTGGCTCTGCACCAGCTCCAGGTTAGCATAGATATCACAATGTCTGCCGCTGCTGCCCTCTCCCTCCTGTTTTGAAACCTTCTCTGTTTTGTTGCCATTCTGTGCAAGTGATTGGATGTGTAGGCAAGAAAAAATGGTTTGCCTGAAATGGATTTCCGAGATGGTAGAAGACATGAGGCTTGAACTTAAGGCTTTCGAAGGTATTTTTTATACACTGAATCATGTGAAACCAACCTAATAAAAACAAGGGTACTTGATGTCTTTATGCAGCAGCAAGGTGGAGGTCAAGGTGGATGGTTGGGGACTGTATCCAGTCTAGCCAGTCAGTTCCTTCAGACAAAGCTTGATGACCAGAGCCCAGAGGATGCTACTAACTATGTGGCAGCAGCTGAGCAGGCAGGAATTCCTGGCCGTAAGACACGTGTCGCATCAGATGTGAGCATTCTGGTAAGTGGTTGCCAGACAGACGAGACATCAGCAGATGCAAACCCAACTCACAGTCCAGCTAATTCATACGGAGCATTCAGCAATGCAATCCAAACAGTGTTAGCTCAGAATCCATCTCCTATGAGAAATCGTGAGTTAGTGCTGGCAGTTCGGAAGGTGCTTGCACAGCAAGGATTCAAGCAGCATCCATGCTTGTACTGCAGTGATGACAAAGTGGATGCGCCTTTCATCTGTGAATAGCAATGTCATAGTATTTTTCAACAGATCAAGGTATTTTAGGGAGCTGTTTCTTTACTCTACAATGGAGTCTTTGTTGATATGGTCCCATGAGATGTCTGACTTGGTCTTCACAATGATTGAAGGCAGCAGAGTAACACTACCATTTCTCTTTGCCAGTTGTGTTGTTGGTGCCTTCGTAGAGGGGCAATGACTGATGTAAAACAAGAGAGGTCAAGTTTAAAATTCTATTTGCAAAAAACAAATCTCAAGGAGAAAATAAAACATGTAAGAAATCAAAGTAAGGTTCAAAAGTAGATCTATAAATATAATATCTTGAGGTGAAACTAGAGCACATAGAAGAGGGATCACCATTATAAATAAGGATAAAAATCATAATTAGATTTACAACCAAAGGTTCAAGAAAATACTTGAATTACCACTAGATCTTATGGTTCAAAATTTTGGATCAATGAGATTCAAGAGAGCCAAGGAATTGGCAAAGTTGTGTATCAATCATTCATATAGATTTTTTCCCATAGCATGCACATCAACAAAAGATGTTGATTTGTGTGAGAGTATTTTACAATATTTTATACTCTCATCAACTTTATTATAACACTGCTTATGCAATAACAACATTTCCAAACTTATTACATTTTCTAGATTTTTGGTTTGTATATAAAAGAAGGCTGAATTATTAATTTCGCCAAAACACACACTACCGAGCCCGTAAAGGTGGGGACCAAGAAGAACCAAGCAATCATGAACTTGATTTGCCTTGAACGTGATGAAGCAACATGCTAAATTTGTGAGTAGTAAATTAGGAAAATGTCTCCCATGTTATTGAATAAAATAGTAAAAGATTAACACCATAGTTGAATCAAATCCCTATAGTAAGTAGGAGAGACATGTGAACAAATTTAACATTAGAAGCAACAATGGATATTGTTGAGAGAAGGACACATTGTTTAAAGAGGGTTAGCAAGTCATGGAACATTCCCTTAAACTCGCTTTCTAATCATCTAATCATCAAAACAAGATTCAGGAAGATAGGGCCAAGAGGTGTGCTTATAAAAGAAATGGATGCTTAGTGATTGAATGGACTTCAACTATGTAAGAATGCAAACTATCCATAAACCTACAAAAACTAAAATGAAATTTGTAGAACTCGCACAAATCAAGGTTATATACCATTTCAACTCAACATGGGATATTAAACAAGAGTTGGTGTTAATGGTTCAAAGATAGACAACTGCAAATGAATATTTGATAAGCAAAAGGACTAAAAGTTTACAAAGCACAATGACTAGCACCTTATTCCTATAATTCTTTCTACACAAACCTATAATCATTGTATTGTGTCAGCACAATTTATGTCACAAATCATGTATGAAATTTAGATGAAACTAACATTCAAGTTAACAAACAATAAAGAACAAAGTTTTGGCTACGAGAGGATCAAATACAATTGATAGCACCATCCCCAAATCTCAAGAATGGTTAATTAGAAGAAATTTAGTAAACATTATAAGAGGTGTTCTACCAGAGTTCTACTTCTTCAAAAGAAAAAACTACAAGATGATTACACCAAACTTTGTAAACCAAGGACCCACATGGAAATGCAAAAGAGAGCTTGGATGATTTGTTTTTTATTTAAGTTCTTATCTTTCTTCCATTTGTCTGTTCCAAGTGGAATGTTTTTCACCATTAAACATTTGTTATTATGGGTGGGCATGGTAGCCATGTTAATTTAGAAGCAAACATACATAAGAGTTTAGGTTAGACATTGCATTACCATCCCACACATCACATGTTCTACAACCATTAAATATATATTGTTTTAAACCATTTAAAATAACATTCAAAAGAGTTAGGGATGCAACTATGTCTATAAATAATCACATGGAACTAGACAAAATAACCCTAGATAGGTATATTAAGTTTTTAAACCAATCACTCACAAAAAAAAACATCAAATCATGACTTAAGGTTACATGTATATTTTTTTCAACCCCAAGGCAATGGATAATAAGACTTGACCTTTAGATATATAACACTACAACAAACATCGATGATTAAGAAAGTGGAGACAATTACACAACATATGAAGAAATTAATCACAATCAAAATTGGGGGAAAAATTTACTATTACAAAAAAATTGGATATAATTCAAACAATTCAACAAATAATAGCTAAAGATTTGCCTACCTACAGGTTAGAAAATGACCAATGTTACTATGTAAATATGCCTTAAAACCTTACAATGATTGAAGAACAATCAAAAGATATCAATGTTGTAAAACTAGATGAAGGTAATCTTGAAATGTTATAGGAATTTTAGCTTCCTCCAAATCTAACCCATAAATCCATGTGTTTTCACAACTTGCTTTCATTGCTTCATTTACTTACAAGAAATACAAAAGGAAAAGAGTCATTAATTGATTATTCCCAATCACATCTTTTGACATCTACTACATACTTAAATATCTTAAAGGAAAAAATTATAGACAAGGTAGTCATAAAGGAAATTAAATAAGAAAGGCAGAAGAAAAAAAAAAGGATAAGCAATTTTTTAAAAAATAGGTTTAGGGATTACAACAGATTGAACATCTCAAATAATTGTCAAGAAACATGTTAGAGCACAAATTGTTATAACATGGACTTTAAAAACTTCAAAGGAGGTGGGTGATAGATTTCACAAAAACTTTCAAGTAGACATGTACGCAACTTTGTATACGTATGGGGTGTGAATCTTCAATGCACAACATAGTCTCAATAAAAGGCTAAATAATAAGCATGAATGAAACAACCACAAAGGCACCAAGAAGCAAGGTTGTGTCTTTTAATGATTAAGTGCATTGAAAATAAGTATTGGAAAAACCTCAAGCAAAGTAGAAGATAAATGCAACTAGGAAAATAATAGAACACAAGACAATAGTGAGTAGGAGGAACCCAAGACCACAACAACAAAGAGGAACACCAAGACCATGACGATTAAAAACAAAACAAAAGCATTGCAATTAGGAAGAACACCAAGAGCATGGCAATTAAGCGATACACAAGAACAAGGTGATAAAGAGGAATAATAAGAGCATGATGATTAAAAGGAACACAAGAACACAACTAGGAGGAACACTAATAGCATGACAATTAGCAAGAATACTAAACCATAGCCATTAGGAGGAACATTAAAGCAAAACGATAAGGAAAAACACAAAAACAAGGCGATCAAGAAAACACCAAAAGCACAACAATTAAGAGGAACACAAGAACATGATGGTCAAAAAGAACACCAAAAGCATGACAAGTAGGAAAAATCAAAACCACAATGATTAGGATGAACATCTGTTACCATGGGAAAAATCCCAAAATCCATTTAATTTTTTTCTAAATATTACAAATATCCCATGCTGACTAAATCAGGGCCTCTGAGCTCAAATCCAACATTTTTTGGGCTAAACATGACCACTAAAAGGCCTCACTAAAAGAGGTGAAGATACCATTGTGGGTGCTGGTTCACCTGCCCTACGATTTCATATCCCATGAATGGTTGTGACAAAACCCACAATGGAATATCTCTAAATGCACTTAGACCAACATCAATTTTAACTATAATCAATTTTCAAAGTATCCTATTCTTAGATTATACATTGTGCTGATATATGTAAAATGAAGCTGATAGCCATAAGAAAGGTGTAGAGGGACACATGCGTAATGGTGCTTCTTTGAAGTTTGCAATCTCAGCAATAGATTAAATGCATTAATTGCAACACAGACCAGCTTTGTGGAGCAAGAATCATCATGTTCCAACCAGCATATAAATCTTCTTGACTTGGACAAACCTACTACAAAACTCATGATGCTGTCATGAATCTG
>Ga0209208_10009133_pt1 | contig 13082 bp, 9 predicted proteins | sample S1TSphfallax_3_FD_187694 | JGI IMG/M metagenome (GOLD analysis project Ga0209208, IMG submission 187694) | Host-associated microbial communities from peat moss isolated from Minnesota, USA - S1T2_Fd - Sphagnum fallax MG (SPAdes) (version 2) | ecosystem: Host-associated > Plants > Peat moss >...
CCCCCTTGTTGTTTGATTATATCTCTCTATTCTATACCAAGAAAAGCTTGACGGCGAATGAATTCGCCCGCGCCTTACCCCCATAGATGAATCTAGGGGCTACCTCGGCGCGGATAATTTGGTGTAGGTCTAGATTAATGGTATTATCCGCAATTACGGCTTTAGATGGAACTCTGCCATTGCTCTAGGGAAATTTTGGTTTTCATGTCCAGGACGGCTAAGTTTAATTAGGGCAAACCGCTCCAGGGGAGTTAAAGCTACCCACTGTTGCAGTGTGAGGGTGACACCTATTTCCTGTGCCTTCTCCTGAAGACCTGCTGGTATAGTACTACAGTCCAGCCAAGAATGTGGCTCCACAGGTAGTTTTTTTGCTGGGTTGCCTGTACGTGCTACAATCAACCGCTGCAGATACCCTTGATAGGCTTGAATTTCCGTTTCCGTATTACATGGTAGTTCAACTAGATTCATCCGTTCCGCTGGAGTCATCTGATGCCAATCAGATAATCTTAGCTTGATGCCACAGGTATCCAGCTTACAACGTACACACATGGGGATACAACGTAGGGAGTCTACAAAGTCGGCTTCAAATTCAAATAACTTTGCCATATATTTAGGACTTCAATTTGAGTTAGAGAAACTATTTGTGGGGACAGGGAGCAGGGGAGAGATTTATCCGTTGTCCGCAAATCCAAAATTTCTTCACTCCTAATCTAAAATCCAAAATTGTAGAAGGAGGCAGAAGATGCCTATCCCATCATTTTGGATGGCTACTCCGTACAATCAAATAACTAATAGATAATGCTAGAATCGCTGCCCCTAGTCCGATTATCTCAATTCCTTCCGTTGCCTTCACGTCCAGAAGAATTATTTTCCTAGCGATCGCTGTTAGGGATGTAACAATCACCAGTTCTACTTGTAAAATGTGCTTTTTAAGATATCCTGTAAGATTTTCTAAAATTTCTAGGGCAATCAAAATATCCAAAAATAGTTCAAAAATTTTAAATAAGGTGCTGCTAAAACCTCCATGATTTGGGATAAAAATGTTCTTAATTAAAAATAAACCTAAGTCTAGAATTGCCACAAAAATCACTCCTACCATAAAAAGAGATAGCACTTTAGAAACTATCACTTCTATGTTTTCAATGAAGTGCATAAAGTTCTCATCGTTGGTAGCTTTCAAAAGTCGTCTGATGAATTGCTTCATTGATGGCACTCCCTGAGGGGTTAATTTTGAGGCTTTATTTTAGCTAGCTTAAATATACCAGATACAGCGGAAACGTTTTTAGATTTGCCAATGGAGCGGTCTTTAGATTTGGAATTGAGCGGTGGACTTACCTAGATCTCAATATCTCAGTCATCGCATCTACCCCTCGGTTGGATGTCAAAGCCTTACACCACCTAAGTCTTCTTAAAACTGCAACCCCTTTCCCCTTCTTAGTGCGGGGAATAATTAATTGATCAATGGCTGCATAGTTAGCATACATTTGAGTGTTCCACTCCAATTCCCTTCGTCCCCGCTGTGCTGAACCAGAGGTAAAATTTTATGCACGGATTTCAGATTAAGGAGGTGTCCGCTCCGGGGAATCGTTTCTCCCCGTCTCCACCCACAGTTACCAGAGGATTTTCTGGAGTTACTTAAGTAACCGAGCAGAAATATTTACAAACTAATATCTAGTCTGATCTAGACTGGATAAAGGATTTCAGCCCAGAGTTTGTGTAATTAATTCTGCTCAAGTACTTATTTGACCAATGCTCGCAAGAAATGGTTCAGGTATGTCCCTTAATTGCTTAGACTGCTAAGTAAAGAGATGCCGACATTGAGCCAAAAGTTTATAGCCTAATGTTAACCGCTAATGTTAAATCTAGTAACGTTGAGCGGTGGAAAATCAAGGTGAAAGCACAGGTATTTAGAGGAGTTAATCAACTCTCATACGAAGAAATCCCCGTCCCCAGACTGGAAGCAGATGAAGTACTGGTCCAGGTGCAGGTTGTAGGTTTATGTCAGTCAGATATCAAAAAAATTCGCTATCCACTTTACGAACCACCACGCATTTTTGGACATGAAACAGCGGGAATTATTTTTGCTGTGGGTGCTGAAGTGAGGGGTTGGCAGGTGGGACAGCGGGTAGCGGTGATGCATCACATCCCTTGTATGCGCTGCCCCTACTGTTTAAATGATAACTTTTCCATGTGCAACGTCTACAAAAATATCTCCACCACAGCTGGATTTAACGCCAGTGGTGGTGGGTTTGCTGAGTATGTGAAGGTGCCAGGGCATATAGTGGAAAATGGGGGGATAATTCCCATCCCCGATCAGATTAGCTTTGAAGAAGCGAGTTTTGTTGAACCAACTAACTGCTGTTTGAAGGCAGTCAAGAAAGCCCAAATAGCTCCTGGACAGACTGTATTGATTACTGGTGCTGGACCAATTGGGTTGATGTTTATTATGTTGGTGAAGTATTTTGGTGCCAGAGCCATTGCTACTGATTTACTACCCTCCAGAATTGCCAAAGCTAGGGAACTGGGGGCAGAGGTGGCACTTGATGCCCGCGATCCTGAATTAAGTGCCAAAATTCATGCCCTAACCAACGGATTAGGTGTAGATATCAGCTTACTTGCCGTACCCAGTGAGAAAGCCTTTTTCCAAGCCCTCGACTGTACCCGCAAAGGGGGGAAGATCCTGTTTTTTGCTGAATTTCCCGATGAGTTGACAATTCCGATTAACCCGAATATCCTTTATCGTCGGGAAATTGATTTGATGGGGAGTTACAGTTCCTCCTATCGCCTTCAGGATCTATCAGCAGAAATCGTGTTTAATCGTCGCATTGATGTGAGGTCACTGATTAGCGATCGCTTTCCACTGCAAGATTTAGCTGCGGCGGTAGAAGTAGCGATCGCGCCCACACCAGAAACCTACAAAATTTTAATTTATCCTTAACTCCAGAAAAAGTGGGATAGCTCATATCTACTCCTACTTTTCCTCATTTATCTGTTGCTATAAGTAATCGGACAAAATTAATTAGACAAAAATCTGGGCTGAAACCCTTGATTAGTAAAGAATTAGTCAATAACTAATATGTAATTAATTCTGTTCAGGTACTTAGTTAATCACCAGAAACTCTTTTTCCTGTTAGGGACTTCCAACTAAAAAAATATCGAATTCCCAGGAGCGCAGAGGGAGTAACAGTCGTGTTGAGTCCATAAAATGGGATAATTTAATTTCTGGAAGTCCCTTAAGAGTTAAGAGCCTACAGATCCTTTCTGGCTCATCAAACCGGATTCCTATATTTCAGATCCAGTGCTTTAAAAGTATGACATAACTCCGAACGGTTACTATAATTTCTAACTTAAACAATATTTGTGTAAATTACTACATTTTTATGTTTAAGTCCTTAGATAAATAACTCTAGAATAGACATTAATTTTTAGGTGAGATTTATCTGAGCTAGAAGAATCCTAGTGGAGAATAGTGTAAGTAACTAGATTGACGGTTAATCCTTTAAATGCTAAAACCAGTCTAGTTTGGAACTTAGCAAGAGTTTTTATACAAAAAACAAACTACGTGTTTAAAAATTGAACTGCGTAAGCCCTGTTAAAATTTTTAGTTTATCTGGCAAAATCAGGAAATTTAGTAATATGAGCTACGAACCAGTGCATGGGAAGCAGCTTTATCATCAAGGTGTTAGAGGTTAAAAACTGATGGGGCGATTCGAGAGGCAACCAGACAACCCACGACCAAGAGGCGATCTATCCAGAGCCGCAGACAATGCTCTATGGACGGTAGTTGAGGATTTGGAAAATCTTCAGCAGAATGTTTTGCGCTCGTTGCTGGAAGATGTGAAGCGGCTAGAAGCAGATAAAAAACGTTTAGTTGATGATATTCAACAGCTGGCAGAGGAAAAAGAAAAGTTACAGCAGGCGCGAAAAATCACTGAACAGCAGGTGTTAATCCGGCAAATCGCCGAAGTTTTGGCGAAGCACATATCTACCCAATTGAATTCTTCACTGAAGGAATTGACAAGCCTTGCAATTGAGACAGAGTCTTCCACTCGAAATCCTCTTACCTCAGGGGAGACAAACGGTAATAAAGAAAGCAAGATCCAAGAGAATGTTGGACATATGTTTGACACTCTTGATGATACAGTCACCATTGCTTTTAACTCACTGCAACAGGAACTGAAAAATTATCAAAGTAATATTTCCCAGCAGCTGTCGCGGATGTATAACCAGCAACAGCAAGGGGAGGCTATTCTGGAGGAGTTTATCAACCGCTTGCAACAAGGACTGGAAAGAACCCCACTAGAGGCTCCTGTGCAAACCTCACTGCAACGCATTCCAGCGGAAGTTGAACTGAGGGAAACAAGTTTAAATTTGCCCCTACCTCCGGAAATTACTCCTAATCCCCAAGAGCTAATATCGGAGCCACCAGTAATCTTCCCTCCACGCCAGGAAAATACCACCGAGCCAATTTCTGTCCTTGAATTAGATCTACCAGAGGAAATGATATCTTTACCTCCGGTGATGCCTACACCTGCAAAGGAAACAAAACCTGAACCAGTATCTGTCCTGAGACCAGACCTGACACAATTTTCCCCAGGAGCCACACCTAGACGACGGCGATCGCGCAAATCCCCTGGTTCGTCGCCATTGCAGGTGGGTTTATTGTTAATTGTGTTGTCAACTGTGGTGTCGTCACTTTACAACGTAGTAATTAGGGTGATTTTCCACAGTGATACCTTAGGTCAATTAGCACCAACGGTGGGCAATATCATGTTAATTTTGGTGCTGCGGTTTATGGTGGTTGTGCCATTGATGTTGCTTTTAGCTCCTATCCTGCACCCACTAGTTTGGGAAGATTTGAAAAGCTTATTTAATACTACACGCAGAAATAGGCCTACTAATAGTACAGGCTCACAATGGGTTTTGGTATTGTCGATTTTCAGTGGCTGTGTTTTATTTTTATCCCAGGTTTTAATTTACATGGCCATTGGTCAAATTCCCACGGGGATAGCGATCGCTCTGTTCTTTATCTACCCGTTGATTAACGGGCTATTATCATCGTTTCTCTTAGGGGACCGCTTGAGGATTTTGGGTGTTGGGGCAATGGGGGCAATTTTTGGCGGTGAACTCCTGGTTTTAGGGGGGAGTAGTACTGGTTTGGCTAATAGTTCGGTGGGAACTGGCACTGCTATAGTTTCTGGGCTGGCTTTTGCTGTTTACGTAATTTTAACCCGGATTTGTGCTAACAAAATCCACCCTGTATCTTTTAGCTTAATTAATTTCATTACCATGTTCGTACTCAGCTTTATCTTGCTGATGGTACCGTTACCAGATGGTGGGAATCTAGTTATTGACACATCTAAATTACTGGAAATAGTTTTAAGTGCTTTTATGTTAGGTGTTCTCACGCTGTGTGGTTATCTACTGAATAATTTCGGAACTCGCAAATTAGGTCCGTCAAAATCAACAGTGATTGGAGCCGCTATCCCGGTATTAACCGTAATTTTTGCGGGAATGTTTATTCAGGAAACTTTAGATATTACCCAAGTTATAGGAGTTTTCTTAGTAGCCTTTGGTGCTGCTGTCTTGGGCTGGGAAAAAATGCAAAGTCAGCAGGTTAAATCTTCTAGTTCACCCAATTAAAATTCGGTATAATTTAGTCAATTTTATTACCATCAACTAAAAAGACTTGAATTTTCCCCCAGATATATACCAAAATGCTTAACTAGTAAGAGGTGGAAATCTCCCCCATTGGGATGATTGTCTTAACTTAGGGTATAGGCGCTGTAGTCTCTAGCGTCAACCAGGTACTAACATGATTAGACAACTAGCATGAAATTCCAAAGGTTATTAGGCGCTTTATCCTCTCCAATTAAAGGACGTCATTGGTGGCTAGGTATCCTGCTATGGATAGCTCTAGTTGCTCCTGCTCAGGCATCTGTCATTCTGCGGGTGGCCATTGAGAGGGGAATTAATCAGGTAAAAGTTGGCGCGTCCACGACAGCAATAGTCAAGGATAGCGCTGGTCGGACTCTGGGACAATTACCAGGGATGAGTTCATTCTATGCCCAAGCAGTCCCCGGTGGTGTGGCGCTAGATAGGTGGCGATCTAGTTTATTTTGGATTGAGCCGTCAGGTAAGGGATTCGTTTATATAGGCGATCGCTGGTATCGAGGTAGAATTCTCGTTGTCCCCACGGACAAGGGTTTAACTGCTGTTAACTGGGTGGATTTAGAGGAATACCTCTACAGCGTTATTGGTGGAGAAATGGACACCAGCTGGCCACAGGAAGCTCTGAAAGCACAGGCGATCGCTGCCCGTACTTATGCCCTCTATGAACGGCAAAAACAGCGAAATAATCCTGTCTATGATATAGGGGACAGCCCAGACCACTGGCAAATGTACAAAGGTGTGACCAGTGAGTCACGCAGTACTTACAACGCTGTAGATGCAACTGCAGGACAGGTATTAACCTATAAAAACCAAATTATTCTCTCCGTTTTTCACTCTTGTTCTGGGGGACACACGGAAAATGCAGAAGATGTTTGGGGTAGTAGTGAACCTTACCTGCGGGCAGTGGATGACTATGATCGCAATATCAACACGGAAAATGTCAACGAGTGTAACTGGGTAAAAACCTTTACCCCAGGCGAAATCAGTTCTATAGTTTCCGGAATTGGCAATGTACTGAACATGATTGCTGCCAGCTATTCACCCTTTCACAGTGTGAAAGTCTTGAAAATTATTGGTGATAGAGGAACAAGGGTACTACAGGGTGAAGAAGTGCGGACAGCATTGAGGCTGAAAAGTACCCGATTTAGTATCAGCAGAGACGCAAACGGTAGTTTTGTTCTCCAAGGACTCGGTTATGGGCATGCCCTAGGCATGAGTCAGTGGGGAGCTTACAACCTGGCACGGCAAGGAGCAAACCACTTGCAAATTTTGGGTCATTATTACCACGGTGTGGCGTTGACGGCTATTCGGGAAAGATAAGGTTCTTACATTGCTGATTTTTTAGGATGGGCATATTGCCTGTCCTATTTTTTTGGGGACTGGGAAGGTCTAAACCTGTAATTGCTGACTGCACCAGTGACGGAAGCTAGAATGGTAAAGACTGTAGTTGACTTCTCCAGCAATATGCTGCTGTTGTAAAAATTCTCGCCAGGTTTCTAGCACTTCTTCAATTTCGTATTCATCCACATCAATTATCTCGGAAATTGCCGCGACAGTAATGGGTTGTTGCTGTACTAAGACATTTAGCACAGCTAGATTTAGGTCTCTCCCTTCAGTGGTGGGGAGCATTTTCTGCCAATGTTGCTGATAATATGCTGTTAAACCTGGAGGGAGAGTAGTTAATAACTCCGATAGGTGGGAGTAAAAACCATTGGAGATGGCACTGATGATTTGGCTAAGGTACATAAAGTTATTTTCGCCGATGGTGGAGAGGCCAGTGCCAAAATCCTCCCCATTGATTTGCCAGCTATTTAACCAGAATTTTAGTTGGGGTAGCTCCTGTTGGAGAAAAGTTAGGATATCTTGGTGATGTTCTGGTAGATAATTTGCTAAATCAAGACTTGCTGTAGGTGTTTCAATTAATAGACCTGATTTTTCCCGTGCAAAAGGTCTGCGGGTGATTAGGAAATAGACTCCCTCTGGTAAATAGCGGGGTAGGTAAAACAGATTTGTCCCCGGAGGTTGCAAATTAGGGTTAACAAAATTTAAGCCATCAATGGCAATTATGAGTTTTTCTTGAGGTGCTAATTGGTTACTAATTTGCTGGAGTAGCAGTGAGAAAAACCAACTACCCTCAGTTACATTGTCCGGTAACTCTGGGGACACTTGGGTTGGGATTCTGTTAATTAATTGAGTACATATATAACGCAGGAATTCCCCGGCTTGATTTTTCCCTTCTAGTTCAGCATTGTAATAAATAACTTGGGGGTTATCTAACACATATTTAGAGAGAATTGCACTCTTACCAATACCGGGGACACCTATAATAGTAAAATAGCCTCGATGATAGCGACGGATAAACTCATTGATAGCAGTGAATACGAACTCACGCCCAACAAAATTCTGACTTTTGGCTTGAATGAGGTTGGTAAATTCTGTTAGGTGTCCTCTAGGATTATTCAAAGTAGGTGGTTGAGGTGATGATTTCATCGTCAATGATCACAAGATAAGGCAATAGTGGAGGCAGAAATGAATGTACAGTTACAAACACGAAAATTTACAGTTGAACAGTTTCATAAAATGTCTGAGATTGGGGTTATTTCAGAAAATGAGAGAGTCGAATTAATTCGAGGGGAAATTATTGAGATGGCGGCTATTGGTGTCAGACACGCTAGTTGTGTAAATCGACTGGTTAACCTGTTAATTAAGCTTTTGGAAGAAAATATTATTCTAGCACCTCAGAATCCCATAGAATTAGGCGATACTTCACAACCACAGCCAGATATAGCATTATTACGACCTCGCGCAGATTTTTATCAAACATCATTTCCTCAAGCAGGAGATATTTTTTTGTTAATCGAAGTCGCTGATAGTACGGTGAAATATGACCGGGAAGTTAAAATTCCTCTTTATGCAGAAAATAACATTATTGAAGTTTGGTTAGTGGATGTCAATCAACAGGTGGTAGAGGTTTATCGAGAACCAATAAAGCAGAGATATCAGCGTATTGAGACATTTGGGCAAAATCAAAGTTTGGTGATCAAAGCATTTCCTGATGTGAATATTACTATTAATGAAATATTCGGTTTGTAAGATTGATTCATTATTTTTAAATCATATTTTCCTGGTTCCTTCTAGGCGTAAAAAATGTACCTTTCCAGATTGTTCACCAGCAACAATTGTTAAGCCATCTGGTGCAACTGCACAGCACAATATTGACGAGTCCCCTGTGAAAGTGGTAATTACCTCCCCCGTTGCCAGATTCCAGACCTTGAGGGTGCCGTCATCGACAGCACAAATCACCTGCTGACCATTGGGGGTGACTGCCACTGCATTTACTGAGCCACTATGACCCGTGAGGCTGAGTAGTTCCTCCCCGGTTTCCAGATTCCACACCTTCAGGGTACTGTCATAGGCAGCAGAAATCACCTGTTCACCATTGGGGGTAACTGCGACTGCATCTAGTGAGCCACGATGACCCATGAGGCTGAGTAGTTCCTCCCCGGTTTCCAGATTCCACACCTTCAGGGTACTGTCATGGGCAGCAGAAATCACCTGCTTACCATTAGGGGTAACTGCGACTGCATTTACTGAGTCGCCATGACCCATGAGGCTGAGTAGTTCCTCCCCGGTTTCCAGATTCCACACCTTCAGGATACTGTCAGCGCCAGCAGAAATCACCTGCTTACCATTGGGGGTGACAGCGACTGCTTTCACCCACTCACGATGACCCGTAAGGCTGAGTAGTTCCTTCCCGGTTGCCAGATTCCAGACCTTCAAGGTACCGTCATCGGCAGCAGAAATCACCTGCTTACCATTGGGGGTGACAGCGACTGCTCTCACCCAGTCACGATGACCCGTGAAGCTGAGTAGTTCCTCCCCGGTTGCCAGATTCCAGACCTTCAGGGTGCCGTCATCGGCAGCAGAAATCACCTGCTCACCATTGGGAGTGACAGCGATTGCATTTACTGAGTCACTATGATCCTTGAGGCTGAGTAGTTCCTCCCCGGTTGCCAAATTCCAGACTTTCAGGGTGCCGTCATCGGCAGCAGAAATTACCTGCTCGCCATTTGGGGTAACTGTGACTGCATTTACCCAGTCACTATGACCCGTGAGCCTGAGTAGCTCCTCCCCGGCTAAAAGATTCCAGACCTTCAGGGTGCCATCATCGGCAGCAGAAATCACCTGCTCACTATTGGGGGTAACTGCGACTGCTCTTACTGAGTTACTATGACCCGTGAGGCTGAATAGTTTCTCCCCGGTTGCCAGATTCCAGACTTTCAGGGTTTTGTCAGCGGCAGCAGAAATTACCTGCTCGCCATTTGGGGTAACTGTGACTGCATTTACCCAGTCACTATGACCCGTGAGCCTGAGTAGCTCCTCCCCAGTTACCAGATTCCAGACTTTCAGGGTTTTGTCATCGGCAGCAGAAATCACCTGCTTACCATTGGGAGTGACAGCGACTGCATTTACCGAGCTACTATGACCAGTAAGGCTGTGTAGTTCCTTACCAGTTGCCAGATTCCAGACTTTCAGGGTGCCGTCATCGGCAGCAGAAATCACCTGCTTACCATTGGGGGTAACTGCGACTCCTTTTACCAAGCGACTATGACCCATGAGGCTGTGTAGTTCCTCCCCGGTTGCCAGATTCCAGACCTTCAGGGTGCCATCATTAGCCGCAGAAATCACCTGCTCACCATTGGGAGTGACAGCGACTGCATTTACCGAGCTACTATGACCCGGAAGGCTGAGTAGTTCCTCCCCGGTTGCCAGATTCCAGACCTTCAGAGTTTTGTCATCGGCAGCAGAAATCACCTGCTTGCCATTGGGGGTGACAGCGACTGCTCTTACTGAGTTACTATGACCCGTGAGGCTGAGTAGCGGCTCCCCAGTTACCAGATTCCAGACCTTCAGAGTTTTGTCATCGGCAGCAGAAATCACCTGCTCACCATTAGGGGTAACTGCGACTGCATTTACCGAGCCACTATGACCCTTGAGGGTGCATATTAAACGTCCTCCTGCTGGCGTTAAGCTAGGGGTAAGGGGACGCAACCAAGACTCGCTGTAACTGTCCTTAACTTTTGCTAAAAATGCTTGAATTTCGGGTGTTTTTATCGGCAGCAACCGTCCCCATAATTGACCTGCTAATTGTTGCTTATCGGTTGCTAGAACGTGCGCTGATAGTCGCAACGCACCTTTAATTAACTTTAAAGCTTCAACCTTGTCTAGTTGATAATCAATACCACCTAGCAAATCATAATCTTCAATTAATGCCTGTACCCCAAAAACAGGGTAGTTAAGCTTTGCGGCTAAAAATGTAAAATCACTCAGGGTTTGGTAATACTTGTCTAAATTTCCCGAATTAACTAGACTATAGGGCCACCGACCGAAGTAAGCATTTTGGGAGTAGGATTTTTTAGGAGTCTTTGCCATCTTCCTCCTGTTCCCTTTCCAAGTAATCAACAATGCGCTGATTCACATCTTTAAGTAGCTTTCGATTGCGTTGCAGTTCTCTTTTAGCGGTGAGGAACTCTAAGAAACTGGCATGATAGATGCTGTAGCAGGTATCTCCGTCTATTTTTTGCTGCTTTAAATACTCTATCCACTCATTTAAAATTTCCTGCACTGTAAATTCTTCTTGATTAGCGATATCAGCAATCATTTCACATGGGATCGGTGTACCAATTTCTACTAAAATAAAAAGAATGACCACCCGCATTTCTCTAGAGGCAGAATCCATCTTCATTCGCTGCCAATGAGTTTCATAATACTCTGGCAACCCATAAGGTAATTGTCTTAAACTAAAATCATCATAGGAACCCCGAACAATAGCTGATAAGACATAGCGCAGATACATAAAATTATTCTCACTTTTAGCTGCTACCTGCTCAATAAAAGCCTCACGGGTGATATTTTCAGTTTTTATCCACCTATTCAACCCTGCTTTACTCTCTGAGTCTTGGTCCAGACAGAACCGGATATAATCTTGAATATCCTCACTATTTTCTTGGTCATACTCTCTTGCTGTTAAATCTAATTCTTCCTGAACCACTCCCTCTGTAAACAACCGCTTTTTACCTGGTTCATAGCGTCGTCGCGTCAGGAAAAAATAAACTTTATCTGGCAGAGTTTTAGGCAAATATAAAATATTTTCTGCACCTGCTTCTTGCTCAACTTCATCTAGAGCATCAACGACAATTATTAAGCATTCCCCTGTGTTGAGTTCTTGACTAACTGCTGTCACTAAGGTGGATAAATCAGCATCGTCTACATTTTCTAACTTGTAGCGATTAATCAGTTGTTGCCGAATACTTTTTAAAAACAATTCGGGACGATTACGACCATCCACCAAAACGTTAAAATAGCAAATAGCTTTATGCTCATGAACATACTTGGCAGCTATGGCACTTTTTCCCATCCCTGCATCCCCTAGGACGGTGAAATAACCTTTGGGATGCTTATCAATGAATTGTGCAAAGGCATTAAATACAAATTTGCGACCGCAAAATGTCCGAATCTTTTCTTCAATTAATGATTCAAATTCTAGCGGTATAGGAGAATTATTTACTCTTACAATTTTCTCAGGTTGATTATACTGTTGTCTTAGATGGGAATGTAGTCTTCTTAACTTTCCTGCACCTTTTTGCTGGGAAAGCTCATGACAACTCACCTGAAATCGCTCATAAATCTCTGTTAATCTACTTTTCACAGTAGCTTCAGATATTTGTAGGTGTGATGCAATATTTCCTTGAGTCTGTTGAACAGATTCCTTAGGGAGTGCTGCTAATAGGGTTGCTTCTAGTTCAGGGGATAAACCATGTTTACCTGACTCTTTTTGAATAAATTCCTGCCAATTCATTTAGGTAAATCCGATGTCTATTTACTTGTATCTTGCACCATTTTCAATTAGTCTCCTCAACCCAATATGGTTGTGAAATTATTGTTTACTTGATACAAAATGTCTGTTTAGCAAACATTATAACCTAATTACTCAATATTGCAACACATATTATACTTACTTCTACTTTGCATATACCTTGGTCATACTTCAGTTATATCTTTCTGTTTCAGGCTTCTCCCTGCTATCCAAAATTTTAATCCTCATACCTCTACTACTTTAATTAGACCTTGATTTAGACCTTGGTCAAACCTAATTTAACGTAACTACTGTCAAGATAAGGATGTAGAGCAATCCACAGGAACGGTCTACTAAACAGTAAGTGAGGGGAGTTATGTGGTTTAAAAAACCAACGCAACCGCTGAATGAATATGAGGCTCTAAAAGAAGAATATATCAAGGAACTATTACGACAAGCTAAATTGACCTTTAATCTAGCATTTGGCGTAACCGCTGCATCTGCCATAATAACTTTATGCGGTGTAGGACTCCTCTATTTAAATAAAGTCCCA
>Ga0209208_10009134_pt1 | contig 13081 bp, 10 predicted proteins | sample S1TSphfallax_3_FD_187694 | JGI IMG/M metagenome (GOLD analysis project Ga0209208, IMG submission 187694) | Host-associated microbial communities from peat moss isolated from Minnesota, USA - S1T2_Fd - Sphagnum fallax MG (SPAdes) (version 2) | ecosystem: Host-associated > Plants > Peat moss >...
TTCTTGGAGTAGGTGTAGTCATGGAAACTCGACCCTTGAGTAAAATTTGAGGTTTATTAAAGTTATCCTTAAAATAACCTTGTCTTTCAGTCCCTGTTTCACTTTGAATCTTTTTTTCATCGTTAAATATTAGTCATCCAAAAACAAAAAAACCGGATTCAAACAAAGATGAATATTTTTTTATAAAGGAAGGTGAAGAGCCATAGTTTTTTCATGAATGGCCATTTATTAGACTACATTCATAGCAACGTAAACCAAAATAAAATGAAATCAAAATCAAAACTCAAGTTGAAACTCATGTTTACCTCCAACCTATTGAGAAAAGGGAGTTTCAAGCTTTGCTTGTTACCAATGTATTTCATTTTGTTATTAAGTGTTGATCTCAACCTAAGTTCACCGCCTTAATGGGAAACCTGCTACTCTTCACCTGGAGTCCTCTTTCTCTTGTGGATATCTATATTATCAACTAAGTTTTGAACTCAATTTGTAAATGGCATTGCAATTAGCCAAACATGACTTGTACTTCAAAAACGAGGATAACAATTTGTGAGAGAGGATTCTTCAAACAAAAAGCAATCCAGGGTCACTTCTTGTCTCACTTGAAGTTGAAAATGTCACATGCTTCTTGCAAAAGTGTCACAAGGAGACCAGAGGCCAACTTTGGACGGTATATGTGGGCATGGCATGAAGAACCACCAAATCTTTCATTACATTTAAGCATCTCTACCCGTACCTCTTATGTGGGCCACTGCCAAGGTCTATCACATCCAAGATAGAGGGTTAATTGTTTTCCCATCCCCCACCCAGACACCTGAGAAATTGAACAGCTTAAGGTGAGAGATTATTTTAAATGCAACCACTTGATTGGCAAGTACTGCAGTCCACCAATCAAGAGTGGTCATTTTTTTGTATAGCGCATTTGAAATAGCACTATTGTGTGCACATTTACTAAACCAAAACCTAAGTTTACCCTATCGAAAGACTGTTCTTCATCCAAAGTACAGTTTGCAGGCTTTTTTATTGGTGCATGTGATGCTGCTCTTCATGTAAAACGGACTCGCTGTATCTCTCAACTGTGATAGATTTTGGAAATTTAGGTTCTCACTTTCTTTTAGTGCAAAATAGTTATTGGTTGCTTTTGGTGATGTGTGAAAAAACTTGGAAACTGTGCAGAAAGATGAGGAGGCCTTATCATGAAAGCACTTTGTGTACCAAGCTGCTCTTCTGGAGGTGCCTTCAAAATTTTCTCTTTTCTTCCTTCCCATACCTAGAAAGGGAGAACGTTTTAGGGAAGTATCTTTGAAACTTTCCTTGAAAACCGCCCTTTCAAATATTTATATTATTGTTTGATCAGGCATTTGGAAATCTATAATGCAAGTGCTCTTTTTCTTTCTTTTTTACATACACATATATGGAAATCTATAATGCAAGTGCTCTTTATCTTTCTTTTTTACATACACCTATAGTGACCACAATTTCCCTCCCACTCCTAAAGACTAGCCCCTTCCGGAGTAGATGTAGCATTCCGGGCGCTTTTGAGGAATGATATTCACACCTGTCAAATAGACCAGGAAATTTCTCAAAGTGGTTTACGACCACCCACGTTGCAGACTTGGCATTGTCACCAAGCTCTCAAGAACCCACCAATAATACTTGAAGCCCTGGTACAAGGCAGAAGGAATATTGACACATCTTACATTGCATCAAGTGTAAATTAAAACTTCAGGACATGGGAGTTATTCCAATAAGGGTCCACATGACGCAGGGCTGTGTGAGTGTGGGCATGATACCAATAAAGCCTGAGGTCAAGGAAAACACGTCTCAAGCTTTGTTTTCTTTTATCCCATAATACGCTCCAAGTATTACCCGGGAAAACAAAAAAATATGAGATGGGCGGTGTGCATTTCAAGAAACAGAATGGCCGCCAGAGAGGCATTCTGCTCTTTCACACACCTGCCACACAGTGGAGGAAAGAATATAATGGTACCATAACGTCTAATCACACTGAAAAATAATCAAAGAAGGTCTTTAATCTTGAAATGGGTTCAGAATTTGGAAAGCACCTCCTCAGGTATGTTTTATATGCATTGGCTAAGCTGTCCTTGTCATTGTCTTCACCATGCAGTGAAAAATCCTCGTTTGCTCATCCTCTCTTTGGACTCGTGTAGCTTTCTTCTTAATGCATCCTTGCTTTGTATGTGACTCTCTTTCCTCACAAGGGATTTGTTTCATTCCAGCCAACAATAAAATGAATTACCTTTTCAGTCACCATGATCCTGGCCTATTAGAGGAGGGGCCCTCATTAGGGGAAAAAGAGCATCCTCAAGTCTGTTATACCTTCCAAGGGAAAAGGCAGAGGTTCCTTCTTTCTTGCATGGTTTGGAAAAAAAATGTTTACTTATTTTCTCATGTTGGGAGGCCCCAACTACTTCAGACCATGCAGTCGAGGGTTCACCTTAATTGATTATGCAAATCTCATTTCTTTTACAATAGATTCCAGCTTGCCAAAGTTGTGGGATTGCAAATGGAAGAACTCGAAGAATTATATTCCGCAGACAATTATTATGAAAATAATGACAAAGTGGCCTACTCCTTGATAAGAGTGGATCTAATCTTGGAAATGTTACATATCACATCTTCATAAAATGTTTATTTTCTGCCTATGTTTTATGTGTGTAGAATAATTCTGTTCTTTACAAGGTGTTTTCCCATTTTAGAAAATGCATGGTGAATATTTCCTTATGGTCCATGCCATACAAATATGCATTGATGAAGTCATGTATGTGCAATGTATGCAGTGTGTGTGTACATATGTGAATGAGAGTAATTATTTGTGTAGTATCTGTGCTTGTGCATAAAGTACCCATTGTCATACTAGATAAATACCCAAAAAAAGTTACAATGTTGAAAAAAGAAGATTGAACCAAACACTTTTATTTTCCCAATCACTATGGTTGCAGGTTAACAATAAAATCACTCCGCTTTTAGCCATGATCCGTTCATAATATATTGATAGGTGCTGAGGTTCAATTTGCAGACAACCATTGTCACACAAGTATTGAATAGCGAGTAAAAAGAAGTTTCCAAAAACTCAAGAATCTTGAATAAATAATCTAAAACTAAAAGATGCCTGAAGAGGAAAACGTCAAATACACTAAGCCTAAGCAAACAACAAACAAAGGACCCAAACACTTTGTGACCCCTCTTAGGTGGGTCATTCGTCTTCTTGAACGATGGGTCCTTCCAATTTTTCCTTGTATACCCCCCTTTTTTGAGTGCTTTGGTTTATTTATGGTTGGCAAGGTTTCATCATACACGACTTTCTATTCCCTTCTTTTTTTCATGTGTTTTTCAAATCAAAGTTGGACCGCTTCTTGGCAATGTTTTCATGTCTGCAAACCCAATTCCTAGTTCCCCTACTTGCCAAACTGGTTATTTAGTGCAGATATTTTGCTTCTGGATTATGTCCCACAGCAGCACCGAGCACGCAAATTAGATATGGATGGTAAGTGGTCTTTAAACAGTTTTATGTTGGCTTCTAGTTAGCTCATGTTGCCGGATTTACTACCTACTCACTAATTAGTGAGTAAAGTTTTTGCATGTTACTGTTTTCATTACCTACTTACTACTTACCTCTGTATAATCTATCTATTTACCTAGTAATCACCTATATATATATATATGGGACTTACCTAATACAGAATGGGGTTACCAAGGTGAAACCAAATATTAACTCAGTTGGGGTCTATTTACTACTGAGTCATAACGGGCATCTAGTGGGTGGGCGCTGGTTCACTCTGGATCAACCTGTGAGTGCTGTGGCTTTTGAAAACTTGTTTAATTGATTCATTGACGGGACGGGTGGAGGGGTTTTTTGTTTTTCGCATAACTTAGCTCAACACTAGGGCTCATCAGCCCTTTTTTTCCTGGCGAAATCGTCAGGTGGCGATTATTTTTTCTGTTTCTGGCGATAAATCTGGTAATTTTTCTAGTTTTCCACCTCCAGAACTCATATCACAATAAAACAAGAATCGCCAAATAGAGACCCCTTGTAAAGGACTTGTAGCCAGAAGCAGAGAAGGACCATAACTATCTAGATTAATGTTTGGAAAATAATTTCAGATTTAGTTCAATATTCCTCTCGACGATCGCCATGTCAGCTGAATTATCCAAGTGACTGTCGCCACTCCAGCGCTTTCACAAAATTGAAAAGAAAAGGCTTGAGGCTCATCATCAGGGTCCGGGTCCGTATCCAATTCTACTCTTTCCCCCAAAACTGACTGCATTTCTTTGAACTGTTGCTATACGATCGAAGTACATTTGCAGTTACTAAGTAGTAAGTGGTGAGTATGGCATAAATGATCCCGTTCGTGGCCCACAACGAGCTCTATGAAAGCGCTTCGTGAAGTACGTGTTTTCCCCCTTACGACTCATGAGAGGTTTCGTTAAAGGGAACGAAAGTCCAGAGGTGCTCACGAGTTTTTGGAGATCGCGTTTCTAATGTCCAAGCTCTGTTTCTTCCTATTTGCGCATCTCTTTGCTATGAGTTGGGTGCTGCGCTAGTGGGCGTTTGATTTGGTGCGCACGGGTTTGAGCATCTGGTTGAGGCACAGTCATCTGCAGGGCAACATCCAACGGGTTTTGATTTCCAGTGCATCCAGTGCTTACTGCGAATTTGGTGCTGGGCAGCAGCTGAGGTTGGAGGGAGTTTGATTTGAGAGCATCAGGGAAACGAGCTGCTTGACCTTGCCACGTGCTGAACGTTTCTGCAGAGGAAAAAAATCGAACATTTCAATTCCAAGACAAGGTAATAGAATTCCAGCGCAACCTATGACATGTGTATATTTATGATGCATGTTTCGATATAACACTCGTCTTAATTCGTTTGAGATTGGCATATGGATGATTCCTAATTTGATTCAACACATGACCAAAAAACGCCAGTCGCTCCCGGAAAGAGGACTGGGCTGTCTAAAGAGAGGAACACTACGAACATGTTGTTAGTCTCGTCCTGTCTTTCTTTGTTGGGTTGTACTTCATCTAATAGCTGGAAAGAGTTACAGTTGATAGAAACCTTGACCGTACTTGACCAGTGCCAAAGCACGGTCAATAAAACTCAGCTCCTCCAGCGAAACAGTGACCAAAAACATTGTGCTTCAAAATTGAGAAATCCCTTATTTGCTCCATATCAATGTAAAACATTCCTTTTGTGTGAACCTTTGTTTGCAGATGCAATTCCCTGATTTTTTCTTTCTGACGATGCACTCTAGTGCAACCAATGCTAGGGAAAATCAGGTTATCCATGGGTGTGCACGTTAGATCTCAAAAGAGAAAATACCCCTATAAGGATCATATTAACTTACTATCCTATAGGATATCCTATTCGCTTCTGCAAATTGTTAAAACAGCTACCTCCTTGAATGATACCAGCCGGAAGTTCACATGCAAGCTATTAAGTTTGTAGCTTCTAAGATTTGCCAATAAAACATTCATCAAGTCTTTAGCTCATTAAATACATGTATGCAAATGTACTCTTTTAATCTGGACTTTTCGAAGTATGTGCGACTAAACTTGTGATATCTTCACGTTGAACATTCAAGGACATTTCAACTCAAGTATGTACTAGAAGAATTTCACTTCTATTTTAATCTCTTTCATTGAAATTCTTGGGCCACAATTATGAAACGTTCCTAAATATCCCATGTCTTTGTTGTTGCAGTATTTTAAGAGCATACCTTCCAAAGCCAGAACATATGAAATTCAAGACATAGACAACAATATAATTACTAATGAATCACTATGTGGTCATGGGTGAAATAGGTGATACATAATGGCGGGGTTAGCTATTGCAAGCAATGCTCTCGGATTGGCAGGAGAGATTGGCAATTACTTACAAGCGTATCGCGAAAAGTGGAATCAAACGTCGAAAGCAATATCGGACTTCGAGCGCCTTCATGATCAGCTAGCGAGCAAGAAGGCAGAATGGGAAAAAATGCTAAAAGATTATGGTTTGACGGACGATGAAGTCCTTCGAACACGGCTTCAGACTGCCTCAAAACACCTTGACGAGGAAAGGCAGAAATTTAGCCACTTGCAAAGTGACTGTTGCTTGTCATTTTGGACCAAGGCCCGAGCATCTCCTGAAATATTGACAAATTCCATCGACAGACTAATCAATGATTTTCAGGAAATACAAATTTTTTTGAAAGAACAGGAAGATGTTACTCCAATGCTTGCAAGGAGAGCCAATGACACTCCGGATCCCTTAGGCTTCGAATTGGATCCACGAATTGTGAGGTTGGAAGAGATGGAAGATGAAGTGATGAAGGAACTTACTCCCGAAGCTAGCAATAAAGTTGTGAATCTGTATGGAGAAGCTGGATCGGGAAAAACTTGCCTTGCAAAATCTATTGCATATCAAATTCATGATGCTGCAAATAAAATGAGAAAGTCAAAATCGTCATCAACCCACACATCGATCACCGAAAACAACACAATGTTCAAGGATGGGGCGGTGTTTTTGAGGTGTGATCCTGAAGCCAAGGATTGTGGAAAGTTGTGTGGTGAGATCCTAACCAAAATAAGAGCACCAGGTCAAGACACATGTGTAGACAAGGAATTGTCTGAAAAGTTGCGAGCAATGCGGAACCGTCTACGGGAAAAACATGTCCTTATCGTGTTCGACAACGTCATGAATTATGAACAAATCGAGCACCTTTTAGTGTTTCATGAAACAGGGGTGAAATACCTCGTGACATCTCAACGGAGGGAAGTATGGCCTGATGCAAAGTGTGTACTCATGGATAAGCCTACTATACGGGAGGCACGCCAGATCTTGGCCAGAAGGGCTAAAATGCCAAATGATGAAATACCACCAAACCTACTTGTAAGTGCTTCCAAGCTACATTGTTGTTTATTTCAGTTGCATTGTAGATTTGGTATGGAGGTCATGTTTTAATTAGCATCTACTGGCTATTAAAGTCAAGATGCTCGCAACATCCTTTTTTTTAGAATCTTGGCTAAGTACTTCACTTGACTGCACATGTTGAAGATGTGGCTTGATGTTTCGTAAAATGGGTATTTGTGGTTCATTTTTACAAATAAATTTAGGTTGCCACATTTTAATTCTGGACATTCTAACGTACTAAACACATTAACATTTGCTATGGATGGGTGGTATTTATTTTATGCAGTGGTTAGTTGACACAGTCAGCGAGCAAGTTGGATACAACCTTTTGGGTCTGGCACTCATATTGAAGACAATGAAAGATCCACTTCAAGAAGAATATTGGGAGCTTGCTCTTGAAGATTTCAATAGCATTGTTGCTGATGATACATCTCCCTTTCATAAAAAACGTGTTGAAGCATTTGGTGAACCATATCCTCATACCTTGTCTGCTGTTATGTTAATGGCCTTGGAAGGTTTACATGATAAGGCTCGAGACCTTTTGTATTTGGCTGCACTATTTGGAAAACATGGTGTGCCAGAACCATTGTTAGCACTCGCTTTCAGAGCAAGTCATCCAAAGCTTTTACCTGGTGACTTTGTGAGGGTAAGGGATGAATTGGCAGAGCATGATTTGATCCAAGTAGAGAATGATATTACTCCTCTTGACAGTTTTACGAGGCGGACATGTGTATTGAACCCGACCCGTCGACTTTTGATTCGCAAGAAGAAGCAAGAGGAAGTGAGTGCAAAGCTTGTCGCATTATTGAACAACACTGCCTTTAAAGAGGGCAACAAGGACATAGATGCTCTAGTAGCAATCCTTTGTTTATTTTACATCGTTGATTTTTCGGCATCGTATAAGGAGGAAAATAAATTCTTAACAGAAGAAGCGTCCAAGACGATGGAGGAGGCAAGAAAGGTTTTGAAGTTGAAACCCTGCACGGAAGAATCTGAAAGCCTCTACGAGGACCTAATTTGGGTTGTAGAACCTTTAATCCATCTATTGAATTGGTCAAAGAAAGGTGAAGGGTGGGAATTAGAATGTCAAGAATTAGCAACGAAGGTATGTTTATTAACCTTTAATGTGGCCGTGTTAATACAATTATCTATCATCTTGTTTTTAGTTCTTCCATCCCATTTAATTTTGAATCATATTTATGACTACACATTGTTCATGGCATCATAGACGCATCTAGAAATTGATGGTGATCACATCTTGCATAACCTCATAAAATATTTATGGTTTAGACTTTTGATTATTAACTATTAAAACATAGCAAGATTTAGTGGGTTAGGTGCAGTTTGCAAACCAAAACAATTAGCTCATTTACATTTTTGAACAATTGTAACTGAAAGTTTTATTTCTTTCCTATAGACATATTCACATAAGTTGTAAGAATAAGTTTGTTGCAAAATTTTCCATTAATAATATCTTTGCAAATTAAGTTCACCAGACCATATAGCCAACATTAACCTATTAATGTAGCTTCATGGTTAAACATTTATAGCATTAGATCCTCTATATTAAATGTTTAACATAACATTGGAACATATGAATAGGATAGGTTTATCAATGAATCTTAAATGTGAAAACATGAAAAAACTCGATGAGCTAGCTACATATTCCAAACCAAACAAAACAATTTGTTTAGATGCTTTAAGAATGTATCTGGAATATTTATTTACTTCACACATGTGTTCACAAAGTTTTGTAAGAGTAAAATTGGAGTACATTTGTTGGACAACATTTCATTACTAATATAGTTGCAATTAAAACTCAATTGTTTTACTTGTTGGCAGGTGATCATGAAATACATTCAAAAAGGTCATGTGGATGACAAACTAGTTTCCCAATTACTCCAAGTACATCAAACATTTTTTGTCACATGTGACTTTTTATGGAATATATATGCAATTGGCAGTTCATCGACAAACCAAACAATAGTCTTTGGTAAGTAGATTAACCTCTTAAGTGCTTTGATTTCTAAAACTTCATTTTTGAATAGGTTAATTTTCTTTCATCGAAACAAGAAGAATCTTTTCATAAATGCATCAAGTATATCAATCATTTTTTGTTGCACACAATTTGTTGTGGAGGGTCATTGGTTTTGACCTTGAACCTAGGTTGCTGAACACCAGAAGGATACTCCTTGGTAAATATATCAATCTTTAAATATTCTCATTTTAAATGAATTCAACAATTTCTTTTTATCAAGTAGAAATTCAATGCATGTTAAATTTGACATTTATGCTGTTAAAACATATATAACCTTACCAGTCAAATACATAAGGTATATTCATAACTTGAGGTAAACCTATTAATTATTAACTATTACCCTTGACAAGAAAAAAATCCTGCAAAGACTCAATAAGGAAGAAACTTTGACCTCAACAATGTTGGGGGGTAGAGAAATAAAATTCCATACTATTTAATGTCAATTCTAAACCCCTTTCATCACTCCTAACATGATAATGGGGTTACAATTCTAGGTTAAAAGCCTAGCCAAGGACTCCTACTTGTCCAAGAATTAATGGTGTTTACAATTCTTGTTTTCTTATATAATGCAGAAGAGGAAATTGAAAGAGAATCCAATGCAAAAAATAAGGTGTTGGAACAAACTCCGGTGGTTTTAATTGGGAAGTATATGGATCTCCTTCATTCGGATGATTCCAATCTTGAGCTCTACCATATTGTGATTACAATTTCCAAAATGGTTAATAAGAGGAACTGCGACTATGTTCTTGAACATACATCTTTATTGCAAAACATCCACAATACCATGCTTCTTGAGGGTGGCCATAACCTGAAACAGGGTCTAGCATTATTGGAACTGTTTCAAACATCAACAGCCAGGAAGACAATTGCTAATTATCCAGGACTTCTGGAATCACTCATCAATGAAGTCTACAATTCAACCTCACATGATATACAGATGTACAATATTGATATTGTACGTTTATTATGTGGTTTAGTTTATGAAATAACAACAATGGTGGCGATGAAATTGGTAGCATCCCCATCAAATTTTATTCCAAAGCTACTTGAATTAATAAGTGCACGATTTTCTACACATGTTGACTTGGTCAAATTATACAACTTCGAAGATGAAATTTATTTTCAAGAGCTATTGAACTTGGTGGGAATCCTCTCAAGAGTTGTGTCTCATATAGATGACAACGTGAGTACAAGTGTTTTTGCTTTTGCTCCTGGGATTTTGGAGAGGCTTTTATTAGACACCAATGTCTCTTTGACTACAGGACAACAAAAGTCTACAATTAAGGCCCTCACTTTAATTGACAGCGCCAAAGGCAATGCTTTCACCATAAATTTGACATCACCAGATTTGTTTGGGGCAAGAGGAAACGCCAATCTGATTTTGGGATTACACAAAAAAGCACTTGCAGATTTTGAAGCAGCCTTAAACTGTTGTGAAGACAAAGAACAGATAGAGTTCTTTATGTCGAGGTGAGTGTGTGTAATGTTGCAGATTTGCATATCACATTTTATTTATATTTATTTATGTATTTCTTGATTTGATCATGTATTACACAATTGTAGTTGAAAAAAATGTTGTGTTATTGTATTTGACTTTCTTTTGTAGTGTATATTAGATTCTTAGACAGGTAGAGGACTATGAGGTAGTTGAAAATGTGGAAAAATAGATTCAAGAACATTGATATTAAAAAATCATTTGACTAGAAAGGAAAAAAAGGTTATTGAAATGGAAATGGTAAACTAGAAAAGAATTACTTCCAAGTTGTTGTATAATTTGTACACTTATTGTGTAATAGTTGCATGTTGTATATCTAAGCAAATGTATTTTTTTGACAGGTGTGTGTTTTGCAAAGTTAAGTTGGAAGACTATAACGGTGCACTACATGATGCTGACGATGTGGTCACAAATTTTCAATACTCAACTGTCACTTTACAAGAAAGAGGAGTGGTAAAAGAGATGATGGGAGACTATGAAGGAGCAATAGAGGACTTGACCGAAGCAATGAAGTGTGCAAGTGGCCCAGATTACGAATGCTTGAAGCATCGAGCATATGCACATTTCAAGTTGGGATTGGAAATAGAAGCTCACCAGGATGCAAAGATGGCAAACCAATTAGGTGTGCCAGATTATGTTGAGGAGGCCATGGCTAGGGGTGAGATGTGCCTTGGATTTCTACCAGTACCTGAATTTTTAGGCTATAAGCTCACATAGTTTGTCTATAAGTTTGAATTTTTACCCATGACTGCAAGGTTTTCAAATTCATGTCATGGCTAAGGAGTCTATTATTTGGTCTTGCAAGTTATATCTATGTCCTATCCATGCAAACTTGGTAGCTTAACTTAGATCTTTGAGTTTCTAAAAATATTACAGGGCAAAACAATTTGACCTTGCTTAGATCAAATTGTCCTTTCTTGGACTAAATGTGGATTATATTATTTCTATTGTTTTTTAGGTGTTTCACCATGTGTTTTGAACCCATTTTAGAGGTGAGATTAATAATTAATTCCATAGATCTGACCCCCAATTTTTTTTCTTCATTTGTTGTCTACATATGCCTTTCAATCCAAAACAATTGTTTGTCCAAATTTTTTACTCCACCTATGCCTCCAACCATATTTTCTTCTCCAACAATTCTTGCATGAACTTAGCTATAATTTAGCATAAAGAAAATCTGTGAATTTGTCATTTAGCATGGGGATCACCTAGGGTTTGCTACATTTATTCTTTAAACATCTTCACCAAAATCTACATCAACCCAAATATAAACACCCAACTAGCAAGATTAGTCCTATTTAAGGCCATGCAAATATTTATCCATTGCGTTGAACTAAGAGAAACCAACTAAGTGTGCAACATACATCATCTTGAAAGATTAATGTAGCAGGGAGAAAATATCTTGAATAACATACTATGCAAGAAGTTTTTTAAGGATATGACTTCAAAGCCTTTTATTAGTTTTGCCGAAATTTATTGAAGAAACTTATCCATCTTACTGTCCTGCAGCACATTGTTTTCTTCTAACAAAATTTGTAGCTTTTTAGACAAATAATTGGGATATATACATAGATTTTTCTACAATAAATTTGACTAATTTTGCTAGTTTTTTTCAAGGAAAAATTCACCAATTTTAAATATCACTAAATTGAAAAAAATACCCTACAAAAGGTCAACATTTGCATTGATTGTGCATGTTTGAAATCATCATCTGAGTGGGTAGGTGTTTTTATTGTATTTCTCTCATTATAGTAGAAGCTTTAAAAAATAACAAAGTGCACAACTAATTTGCTAGAACCTTGTTTGTAAATAGATATAACACATTAAACTTGTAGTTCCCTCAAAATCATTCAGAAAACAAATATAGACCATCAATTGCAACAATCTAGTTTTTTAAGAAAAAAATTCAGACCACCAAATCCAACAAATTTTATTTGCCATACCATTCTTTCTACACGCTTACACACACCTATTCAACACCTTCTATGTCTTTATGTTAAAGTCTTCCTTAGAATCATGCCCTATCAGGCCTAGCTTTTATCCCATTTGGCATTTACTCCAAGTTGTTTTTAGCAAACTCCTACAACAAGGACCATATTTTGAAAACCAAACATCAACTCCTTTCTAACTTCTTTTTCCACCCATGCTTGCCCACCTACAATTTATGTTGTAAATATTATATTGGGGTTGAGGAAGGCCTAAGGGGGCTACCGGGTTCTAAGGGTTAGCAAGCTATGACTATTGGGCTATATTGGGTTATAAATCTAAATGAGCTATATGACTATATTGGTTCTATGGTCTATGGGTTGTATGGCTATTTCACCTATGGGCGATATGGCTATGGGCTCTAGACTATATGGTTATGGGCTAATGAGACTACATGCTATGGATTTTACGGTTTTGAGTTTTTGGTTTTAGAATTTCATTTAGGGTTTGTGTTTGGTTTTTTTAAGGTTTAAATTTTAGATTTAATTTTTGGGGTTTACGATCTGAAATTTTATAATTTAGTTATTTAGATTTGGGTTTGGTCTTTTTAAAGACCAGGTTTTATGATTTATTTTCTAAGGTTTAGGCCTTGGAAATTTTGAATTAAATTTTAAGGTTTCTTTTTTATATTTTTAGGGTTTCAAATTTCAATTTA
>Ga0209208_10009135_pt1 | contig 13081 bp, 7 predicted proteins | sample S1TSphfallax_3_FD_187694 | JGI IMG/M metagenome (GOLD analysis project Ga0209208, IMG submission 187694) | Host-associated microbial communities from peat moss isolated from Minnesota, USA - S1T2_Fd - Sphagnum fallax MG (SPAdes) (version 2) | ecosystem: Host-associated > Plants > Peat moss >...
TTTTTAAGAATTTTTATTCTATTAACAAATAAACTAAAAGAAAAACCTAGGCATTGACTTTAGCTGTCTTGCCCTTAAATATAGGGTGAAAGCACAGTAAAGTGTATAACTCGTCAACTTTGTTTGTATACTTTACCATGCTTTCACGTTAAAACCACAAATGATCTATGTGGTGCAACATGCATCAATGTTTGATCTAACATTTAATCAATACATGCATGGAACACCAAAGGTTTACATCATGTGTGCATTTGTTTTTTCACCACCAAGTGTAGCAATTGTGGTTATGACACAATTGTAGCAAGAAATGAATTGAACTATGTTGCCAAGACCCCAACTAGTTGTTGAAACAACAATTTCACCATAAGATGGCACATAAAATATTCAAACACAATGTTATTTGGATGTGCACAACATGGTTTTGAAAGTAGGGTGCAAACATACAAAAGTAGGCCACAAAAGTATACGTTGCAAATAGAAAACACAAAATTGTCAACTTTGAAACATAGAAGTAGAACCTAATCTTTAAAAACATACAAAAATACTACATGAATGTATGTAAGATGGTATGGATATGTTGTTTAAAGCTTGGGATTTTGGGTGAAAGCATGAAAAAAAGAGCTAGTTGCACCAAGGTTAAAGTCCATTCTAAGGACTACATTTTCCATGTGGTAGTTTTCTATTGGTTTAGATTGCAGTTTTCACACAAATTTTTAAACTAAATATCAAATTTGAGGCCAAATGTGACATATAACATGATAATAATTCAATTTTTTTTGCATCATAGTCAAATCTATAATTTTACTTTGAATCATGATTACAAATTCAAAACTATAATAGTGTAAAAGGACATTTGAGTATATCTAAAAAGGTATATGTATTTTTATTTTTTGAATGTTTTGAACACATGGATCCCTTCTTGTGGAATATATTAAAGGTCACAAAAAAATTGAAACGATTTGGTGAACATTTGATAAGGGAAAAGGAGTTTTGATACAAAAAAACCACCTATCCACATTTTTTCTTGAGTGCTTTAAACATATAAAAGGACTCTTGAAACATGGTGAATTTTCCTAAAAAATTTGTAGTTGCAACTTTGAAAACTGTATAAAAAATTATTTCTAAAAAATAAATTTTATTTATTTATTATATATGGTTTTCTTATTGTGATTTTTCAAAAAATTTAAGATTGTCCACACATTGTTTGACCCTTTTTTTCTTGCTTTCACCCTTTTGTGTTTCCTTTCTTTAACATACTTTCATTCTACTTTCCAAATTTACATTATTGTCCCATATTGCACAAAGTAACGTAAAAATATATTAATTAATTATCATTTGACCAAAAAATTCATGTCTTATTTTTAGATTGTCAGAGGATTTCTTTTGACATATTATATGCAACTATTAGTGTTTGGATTCATATAGGGGTGCAGTCATAATCAAATGAGCTGAAAAGCACATCGGGTGACTACCAAAACTCAATAAAAATTGTCATCTTCTTAAATATATTTTTGTGGTGCCACTTTAATGCAATGTTATTCATGGAATGTTGTACTAAATGATTAATATGATTGTTGAAGAATTCTAAATAAAAATTAAAAAAAACTTATTTTGGGTTTTGGTAAAACTCTACTTTTCACCTATTTTTATTTGTTGAGCAAGGATCACCAATTGGCCTATTTCAACATGCTTATGCCTAGTATAGTGTTGTAATGTCTTAATTACTGACAACCAATGTGATGTGAATATACATAACATTTTCCTATGCAATCAATGCCTATAATTCTAATAATTGTTTTAGTGCATGCTTAGAATATTGACAACAAACCATAGAAAAACCACATAAAATCCACAAAAACCAACAAAAAATCTCAACACAATCATAAAAACATTATAGGAAAACCATGTAAAAAACCATAGGGATAAATCACATTCATTGCCATAGTATTTCTGTTTTTACATTCACATGGATAGATTTGCCAAGCCAAGAATCAGTATTGGATGAATGCATCAAGATCAATGTTTTTTTAATTTTTAGTATTTTTATTTTTTTCCAAGGATTTATGAAGACATAATCTAGATTTAAAAGGGGGTAATGTTAACCATCCATTAAGTACAAATTTGACCTTTGTGATTGTAATCTCATAATTTCTATACATATTAACTAATTAGTTATTACTTATTTTGCTAGTTATAGTTAGTGATACATTTGAATTAATATTAATCATATATTAAGTAAAGATTTTATTAGAGTTTTTATAAATATTAAATAATTAAATAATTATTATCTTGCTAGTTCTAGTTAATGGTTCATATTTAAATAGATTTTTATTTATTGTTATGTAACTAGTTTAATTACTAGTAAGAACAAATAATTTATATAAAAAGCTAAGTTTGGATATGTTGTCAAATTCCTATTTGTAATTTGTAATATGTGCATGAATATTTGTCTTGTTGATTTTTAAATTTTAATCAGTACATCAATTATGTGCTTAGTTTGAACATGCATGCATATGAAATAATGAGATTATTGTGTACATGTCTTTGTAGAAATATATATTTTGTTTATCAACATTTTGAAACCATGACATGCTAACAAAATGGCTTTGAACCAAATTACCAAAGGCATTATGGCCAATTGAAAAGGGAGGATGATGGGTAAACTGAGGCCCAAGGTGAGGCCCAGTTTAAGGATAACTTCAATATCCCAATTATAGTAAGGTGGACCCTGGTTCGAATATCTTCCATTTTCTGCTTGCAGTGGGGACTGGGGAGTACTACATGCCTATGAAACTAGCATGAAAGTGATCTGTTGATTTTACACCAGCTAAGCTAACCATTCTAACATTTGCAAAGTTTTACTAAGATCCTTGAGTAAACAGAAGGAAAGGAAGTCAAGAAATCGCTCCTCAAAGCTAAGGTAGAAATGAATTACTAGTCTTGAGAACAGCAAAACCTTCCAGCTTCTTAGATCATGTGAGCTGAAGGTATCTCGTAGTATCTCGTAGCACAAGAACTTGACAATCTTGTGAGTATGTGACTATTGCTTGCTTAATTCGGGTTTCAGAATTAGAACCGGGCAAAGTCAAAAACATACAAAGAACAAGATTGACCTCACCATGCAAATACAGACAGAATGCTCCTCAACAACAAGACACTTGTGAACACTTGTGACATGCATATTGATAATGGGATTTTGATGCATCCTCAAAGTTCCCTGAGCTCTACTTCTCTGATGAATTAAGAAAAATGCAGTTCTTTCTTCAATATATCCTTTAGCCATCATCCTCAGTTTGGCTCTAACCTCAGTGGCTATTGAAGTCGGTCGGTCGCAGACGTAGAGAGTATATGACGCAAGTAATGGTTCGGACTTTACAGACGCGACTAGCAGCGGGAATTGAACATGAAACGGACTACATCCGGATTGTTTGTCGCTTTGTTTTTATTTGTTCCTTCAACCTCTTCCCGAGATGAATCTACTTCAATATTCTAATGCGTAATCGTTGTAGAACGGCAGTCCAGCGCATCGGTTCCTATCGTAGCCACCTTCACGCCACGACCAGCGGCAGCAGCATTTCTGTAAACTGCCACAGCAGGCTGGAGTCGTGCGTGTGGAACGCCGCACCGGTGTAATATGTCCTCCTCTGGCCCTGCAGCCCGTACAACTCCTTGTAGAACCCATTCTTGATCGCCTTCGCCGGCACCGTAAGCTCATACGGCGCGTGGCTGGAAAATATCGCGAAATACGGTATGGTCGTCGGCAGCGTGCCCGCCTTACCCAGCCGAGCGATGCTGTTAATGATGGCGGCTTGGACTTGAGCGTCCGGGAGCGGGTGGTCGCTGGCAAAATAAACCGCGTGTAGCCCGGGAACTGTCGTCGGGTCGATCGAGTAGGCACCCGGGAGCACGGGAAGGTTGTACGGTGTGTCGGCGCCAACGTTCACGACGGTGATGTTATCGGGGATGCCAGTGTGCCGTACGAGGCTGGTGTAGTACGCACTGTTGCGAAACTGTGCGAAGAGAGAGCTTTCGTTGGAGGAGAGGTCCCAACCGATGAGGTTGTGGAGCTTTGGCGGGATGGTCAGGATGATCTTCATCGCCTGGATGAGCTTGAGCCCGTCCGGAGTCTTGACGACCACCTTGGCGTATGCTCCCGCGGCGTCGCGGTCCATCGCCACGATATAACTCTTCAACAACACATCCTGCCCGAGCTCCGCCGTCGCCTTCTCGTATAATTCGCTATTATCATGCCGTGCCGTCGTCAAGAACCCAATCTGAAAGATGTCCCTGATGATATCGCTCCCGAACGCCTTGAACACGTACAGGGTCGGGTGCTTGAGTAAGTCGCCAATCCCCTGCGTGTATTGAAAGATGAGCTGGGCCGCCCCTTGGAGGGAGTATTTGGTGACGAAGTCCCCGAACGGCAAAAGCAGGTCCTCGGGCACAGGGTAGGTGAGGTTGAAACCAGTCTCGAGGTATGGGTACTTCGTGAGTTGTGCAGCGTACCTGACCAGAGCCTCGGTAGGGTCCGGCGGCACGTAACCCGCCACTTCCTTCCCAGTGCGCAAGTCCACATAGGACGTCACGCCGGGGTTGGAGAAGTTCGCAGACACGACCGGGATGTTGAAGCGCTTGAAGTAGTTCTTGACGATGTCGAGATTATGAAACTCCAGCACCCCGAAATCGACTGTACGTCCGGTCTGGGGATCCGTGTATGTCTGTGTATGTCCTCCCATGCGGTCCTTGTGTTCCACCACAACCACACTCTTGCCCAAGTCGAGTAGGCGAATGGCTGCATAGGTGCCGGTCGAGCCGCCCCCGACGATGCAGACGTCGCGGGTGATTACGTCGGTGAAATTGTAGTCTGCCAGTTTGAAGTCGGAGTAATGGCTTGGAAACGCAGTGGCAACGGCCAGAAAGCTCGCCACGGCGAGCATGAGCAGATATCGAACAATAATCCCCATGCTCCCCTTTCTAGCTGCAAGTGTCATCTCGGAAAAAAATTCGAGAACTGGACCAGGACTATTGGGGTTGTTGATTTTTCTTGCGTGTGTGAGAACAATCGCAGATGTAGCTGAAGAAGAAGAAGAAGATCCGAGCTCAGCAAAGTCAATGACAGATTCGTCACGGCAGGCAGGGAGGAAGAAAAAACTTCTGAGGAATTATGCGAAGATCAGAGCTGAGGAAAGTAAAGGATGGATGTTCTTCACGGCAGGCAGGAAGAAAAAAGCGAGGATTTTTTCCAAGGTAGGGGCCCAAATACGTCTTGTTCAGCAGCTTTCTATTTTCTTTTCTCTATCATTGCTGAATCTTTTGAGAAAGTCAAGAATCGAGAAAGTCTTTGCAGTAACAATGTGCATGCAGCTGAGTGGGGTCATGTCCATAAATGGCGATGTGCACTTCCGTGAGAGGATTGTGGGCTGTCGTACCCAATTTAAATGGTTTCACCCGCAGTGGGATCACCCAACGTGTGGAGGATCTCCCTCTTGCCGCTTGGATAATGCCCAAGACGCAGTGTGTTGACAACTCTTGCTGATGATCTTGTCTTCTTCATCCTCCGCTTGGGGCCAATGTTTCAGCATTTAGTAATATCCTGACGTTAATGTTCAAGCATTTATTAGTAACTTGGGGCCAATTTGCAACCCAAAAATGCTCAAACTTGGCCCCAAGTTTTTTGACCCTGACTCCTAGTGTAAAGGGGGCCTTAGTTTAAAGGCCAGTATATTACTGTTGCGATCTTGGGATGGTGAGGGAAAAAAGACCTGACGGGCAGAGTAGGTTTGTTACAGTTCACAAGGTCGTTGATTGCTAGGGTTCTGCACTTGGGGATTGGTAGGTTCTTTGGGAGGAGGAATGCTTTACCAAAGCCTTCCTTGCAAGAGGAGGTTGGCCAAACCTCCAAGCAACAGACCAAAAAGAGCCCTCATCTGCACAGCCTGAAATTATTTTGAAGTGTCAAAGTTACTTCATACAGTGCCTGCTATCTCAGTGGAATTTTGTAGAGTATTGGACCATGTTTGTGGACTTAGGTTCCTGGATGAGGAACTCATACTTATAATTCATTGTCTGCATATACTCTCTTTCTCTCTCTCTCTCTCGCCAGCCAAATTATTTTCGTCCTCTCGACAGTCGAGTGGATTGATTCCGCCCTGATTCCGTCAGTCAGCTCTATCTTCCGTAAGTCTGGAGGAATCATAATTACAGTTTAAAAAAAGATCATAAGATAGAGCTCATGGAACCACCGCCCAATCCCCAAAAAGCTACCTATTCCATCATGATAGATGATGCTAGAATATGATAGATGATGATGCCTCCTCGGCCTCCTAGCTATTAATCCCACCCCATGAGCAGCTGCTGATGCAAAGACAAAACCAGTAAAACTTCAGCAAAAACAGCCAAAAAGAGGAAGCAGAAGAAGAAGAAGAAGAAGAAGAAGGGGGCGAGGAACAGGGGGGGCGGGGGGCGGGGGAAGAACGCCAATGACCCAACAAACAATAAAATTAATAAAAAATAATTCTCAACCCCATAAATGCCATCATCGTCTGCTGCACCATGGTTGCAAATTACGAATTGCAGTTAGGCTTAACTTAGCTGCAGAAAATTACTCCTCATTTCTACTTCTAACATACATTCCTGCCGACTCCCCCATGCAGCATCTAGCTAGCCTAGCTACAAAATTATTATCCACCTCGCTCCATCTGTGGATAGCAGCACTAGGCTAGTATTGCACCCAGTCTAAGTGTTACAAAATCACCTCCAATATTAAATAATAAATATACCCTCTAGTACAAGGGCAGCTTCAACACAGGTTTGTTGAGTAATTATTATTATTATTATTAGTTAAATTTGAAGATTCCAAGTCCAAGCATAAGATGTTCCCCCATCAGATTCTCTTTTTCCCTTCATAAACTTTTGTTCTTTGAAATTTGAAATTTAAATATCAACAAATAATTTAAATTTAGTGTCTGAGCTGCCCAAGATACTATGGTATATTCATAGTTCTCGATCAGCAGAACCTATAGCTCGATCAGTTGGTACGTAGTACTTAGTTTTGTTCTTCAACTGCCCTTTCTGAAGCCCAGCCAAGCCGAGCCTCCATCAGGTAGGTAAGTAATTTTCAACTTGCTGCCAGCTTTTGTGAGCTGAGCCTCAATCAGGTAGGGAGGTAGATTTGTAAGTACTTCCATTTGTGAGTGGAGCCTTCGTCAGGTAGGTAGGTGGGTAGTTTTATAATTACTGTGAGCTTTTGTGAGCTGAGTGTCAATCAGGTAGGTACATAGGTAGGTAGACAGTTTTATATCTGCCTTTTGTGAGCCAAAACTCCATCTAGTAGGTAGGTAGGTAGTTTTACACCAACTGACATTAAATATTGAGCAGACCCTTGATTGGGATTTTCATACCTACTGCCCTTTGTGAGCCAAGTCTCATTTAGGACATAGGAAGGTACATTTCTACCTACTGCCCTTCAGTGAGCCGAAGGCTCAATCAGGTAGGTTGGAAATCATAATACCGAGTGGGCTTTTGTGAGCTAAGGCTCAATCAGGTAAGTAGTTTTATACTTACTACACTTGAAGTAGGCAGGTAGGTTGGTAGTTTTTATACCTACCTGATGCCCTTCATGAGCCAGGATGAATCAGGTGGGTAGGTACTTTTTTTTTGCCCCTTACTTATTACTTTTTTGGCCCTGTGCGAGCGGCTGATTCGGAGACAGTAATAAGTAAAAGAGGGGGTGGGGAGAGCGGTGGTGAAAAACAGAGGCCGGTGAAACAGGAAAGACTGTCAGTGGAAATTTATTACCGGGAATCAGTGGCGCGCAGACAAGGGTAATAATGAATCGTTGATCTAATTCATCTGTCACTTAGTATGTACTACAGTTACCGTTTTACTACTCTTCGCCCTCTCAGCCCCTTGCCAAAAACAAAAACCAAAGAATGAAGTTACTTTCTATTAGTCAGCTTTTGTCCTTTGCTTTCTTTTCCTCTGAATCTGTCGTCAGATTAGTGATTTCTTCCGTACTGAAACCCACTGGAGTCTGTCCTTTTAAACCCTTTTTTTGTGTACTAAATCTGCTTTTGGGCTTTTTTGGACCTTGCGGTCCCTGACCTTTCACATTTGCACGTTTTATTATGACTGGGGTGACCTCTGCTGCTGTTGGTACAAGTGTCTTTACCCAATAATTTCTCCTTCAAAAATCAGTTTCCAACAAGACCTTTAAGTGTGCCCACTTCTTTTCCCAAGCAAAATTTAGTTTTGATTTTATTGAATTTTCAATGGCAATTTTGTTCAATATCAAGTAACTCTTGCATCCTACCTTGTCTAAACATTAGAAAACCACCTTGGTGCACCTCTCCTCATCAAGAGCTTTCAAACAAATATCAAGAGTGCAAGTGAGGGACACCTTGGTTTGGAAGATCTCAACATCACAATTTAACTAACATCATTAATAAATAGACTAGTGTGGCTTCTGTCATTGGCCCAAGCACGAGCAAGATTATGCAACTGTTCCAAGTGTGAATAGAAACCTTGATGATAAAAGGCAATTGTGAAAATTTTGTTAAAATTTTAATTAATTTCTCAACATTCAATATCTCCCACACCTTCCAACTAAAAATTATGAAATCATATCCAAAAAATCTCAAAGTTGAACCTTGGATGAGGCAATAATCCAGTTTAGCCTTGCATTTTGAGAATGTCCTCCACTCATGGGCTTTATTGATCATGGCAAATGTTATTATGAACCTAAACATACATAAATCATGAGACATAGGAGTTGGACGATTCATACACTTACAGATAGGTTCAAAAGTAACCTTGCATGCAATTATTTAAGGGGAAGGGCAAAAGGAAAGAAATGCATGGATTTGTGAGGAAATCATTCCTTTCAAAACACCATGTTCCTTTCAAAACACCATGTTAAGTTTTACGTTAATTTGAACTAATTAGGATTTGACTTTGGATTGGTCTTATATTGTTTTAGTTATTTAATTGGAATCAAAAGAATTATATGTAAGCATAGTGTTAACTATATGTACATACCCATTGAAGCACATGTTGCATAAAGTGAATGGATAATAAATTTATAGAAAAACTAGAAACAAAAATCTTATGATAATTATGTTATAGGGAAATAGATGTGGATGATTGTAAAAAAGATCATTTAAAATTATCTAGGAACAATGCTTTTATTTTGGGTGAAATTTCACCACTTGGCCACACAAAAAATGACAATGCAAATCCTGCAAAAGAATTATTTTGAAAAAAAATCTGAAATTACCATACTTAGATAAGAAGTTCTAACATGTCACTAACCCATAAGAAAAATCTTAATTTTTATAATGTCCTTTGTAAGATTCTTAGTTTTGACTTTCAAAAACACCTATCCTAGCTAGGAAGAAGCATTCACCATGGTGAAAATGGTTAGGTTCATGAAATGTTTATTGGAGGGGTAGGTGGTTTGACTTTTTACTTTTAAGAACTCTAACTATATATATATGTGTGTGTGAAATGTTTAGCTACCTAGAAAATGTGCAATAGAGTTTGATATAATTATGCTTATTTGGCTCACTTCAAAACATTAGATGATTTTTAAATGCTCTAAAGAACATGATGAACAAATTCCTTAAGGTGGATATTTTAGTAATATAATTTATGGAGGAATTAAATCTTTGAATTGCCTACTATGACATAAGTTGCCTTTGGCACAATGCACATATGTCACACATACATATTGCACGAAACAAATGACAAACACACAAAGTTCAAACTATGCACAATGACAAAAACCTATTTGTTCAACCAAACTTGTGAGGGAATAGAACCCTTAAATTGCACATTGCAACACATCACCTATAATTAAAAAACTCAAACTATACAAAAAAAAAATCTACTTGTTAGTACTACCAAAAAATCATGATGTGATAACAATACACACTAAAGATTCAAACTTTTGAGATCATGGAACCAAGGCCCAAAGGCCAAAATTTAGACCTCAACTTTGAGCTTACATGCAAAAAAAAAAAAAGATTTGAAAAAGCCATATCAAAGTCACATACCCTTCCAAGACACAATTGCTTGTGGCCATGGAAAAAAAATTAGAATGTAGAAATTTTGAGCAAACATTTTAACCACAAGATTTAAATGTGTTGTTAATCAATTATGAAGTTTTGACTTGATGAAATTCAAATCGCTAAAGTATATTTTGTCCTTAATAGAACCAAGAACTTGCACCATGGCAATTTTACCAACTTCAAGTATTTTAACATCTTATGTGTAATCACTTGTGAAGAGGACAAAAATTGGGTTTTAAGATTCATGGTTAAAAAGGACCCATGATTAGCATAACATTAAATTTCATTGTTAATTTCAAGAACATGACATTTACATGTCTAAGGACATAGAATATAAAACCTAGATTGTACCCAATGTTGATTAGGCTCAATTTTCTTGGGGTAGCAACATTAGGCCTTAATCATAGTTATGTATTCCTAGAAGAATTTTTCACAATTAGCCATCATCCAATATTGAAAGAAAAACACCTTCAAAACTTCCATAAAACCATGTCAAGGGAAGTGGGATTACAACTTTAAAATCAAATATTTAGTTGTTTATGTCACTTAGTTTTACAATTTGCACAACCCAAATGTGCACCTCTTTGGTCACATACCTCAAAACATTTGTTAATTCTAAGCTAATGTTTCACCCAAATGTGTTATGCATTATAATTAAAGGTTAACAATTTCATACTTCTAAATTTAGGTTTAATTATCCACTACATGATGAGGAGGTGATGGGAGGAGTCCATTACAAACTTAAAGGAATAAAATACATTGAACTTGAAGATAGTGTTAAGGTTGACAAAATGTGAAAATAAATTTGTTTGATGAAGCTTGATTATTGGCACATAATCAACAACAAAAACATCTCAAGCTTAGGCCAATTTCATCAAGTTGTTCACTTCATTCAACATTGGCAACAAGATTGCCAACCCATATAAGACTTAAATATCACATAGGAGTTCGAAGTGCACATTGGCCAAACTATTGGTAACTTAGTAGTGAATCTAGAACCATCTTGATCACTAGAATGTGGTATTCATTCATCACCCTCAAATTTGTAGGTTCTATTGAAATCCACCTTGTTATCTTATTAAATTTTTCAATATCTTATTATTATGAGTTTCCATGATCTCAACAAGTTTGGAAAGTTCCAAGTGCCTCTTGGGGTTTTGAATGAAATAGGCATACAAAGTTTGAAGCAAGTTCCAACCTACAAACCATGTTTAACTTAGATAAAACTTGCACAACATGATTAACTTGATGGGCCGTTCAATGGATACCTTGCATGTGAACAACATGATCCAATTGAATCTACACAAAAACTCTAGTTTTGGCACCAAAAAAAACATTCATATTTTGAAGTCCATAACAAATGGGCTTAGAGGATAACTTATTAGGGCACTAATAATCAACAAGGCTTGAGTGATTACTTTAATCAAAATTTCAACATGAACTCATTTGGTCACGTTTTCAAAGGACACCAGAATTGTAATTAAAAACCATTCTTGGATGAAATGTACATGCAAGGACAATTGGCTCTAATTATCAACATTTGTAATTTTATCACAAGAGATGAAAATTTAATTTGTTATTTTCACAACTTCTATAGAGGCCACTTTGACAATCCTATCCATTATTTCAACTATGGACTAGCTAGTTTTATCACACCAATGTTTTTATAGATAAGTCTTGACTTGAAGGAAGTGTAGTAAGCCTTTCATGCTTTCATATTCAATCATGGGATTGCCCTCACATAGTAAGTGGAAAAATGTGGCAAAAAAAATGACTTTCTTCAAGCCCTTGTGTCTAACTTGAACACTTGGACATGTTGGACCTTCAAGATTCAACATGTTTAACATGTCCAAGCCTTGTCCATCACCATGTCCAACACATTTTCCCCACTTCTAGAGACATATACTAATTCATAATTCATAGCACTTTGTTGACAATCCTTATCCTAGTAGAAAATATCTTTAGGAACACTTGGCATGGGGTTCAATAGTTTTTCCCTACCATCATGTTTACAAAAAGAACAAAATTTTAGAATTTCCTTACCCATATCCTTTGACAAATCTTGCAATGAACATGGGTGACAAACCCATCTTATTCAATACATTCTCTACCCATCACAATTTTGTAACTAGTGCATCTTGAAACTTCACATTCAACGCATAAGCCTTTTGTTACTTACATTCAAACTTGATTTCTTCTAAAAATTTTAACAGTTCAACTCCAATGATTAAATAAACTTGGGATGGACCTCCCTAATGATCAACTATTGACTTCTCTTTACCCTTAAAAGACTTCATAACACCTTTGTTGCTACTTTTAACAACATTGCCAACCTTAATATTAATATGTTGATAAAAACAAACAACATAACTTGAAGTTGTTAAAGGGTTTAAGAGGAGCAATGTCATGCAACTTGAAATTCATGGATTACATAACAAACCCAAAAAAGAAATGATTGACTCAAGAGTTAAAAGGTAAGAGTTTAGACCATACATGAATTTTAAGTCGAAAGTTGAGAAATGATGCAACTTGTGATTTATAGAATGTGCATAAACACTTGCATATTGTAATTGAATCGACTTGTACAAATCACCAATCACTCAACAAAGCATGTTGCACACATGTGAACATTACAACAAATTCTATCATTTTCATTGTTTGTTTTACTAAAACTTTAGTAAAAAAACAAACATTAAAGAATTTATGGTTTAGTCATTCATTTAAACAAACAATTTGTTAACATTTTAATCATTATTATCAATGTGTGATTGATCATCATTGAAATTCATCATGTTTGTTTCGATTGAAATATGTCATGTCCATTTGGTTACATAATGCTAGTTTACATGGTAATATTTTTTATAATTAAGAAAATATATATAGATATATATAATTCTGAAATTTCCCAATTTTGAAAAATTTTAATCACAAAAACTATTCATTGTTCCAAACTAGGAAACTTGGAGAGGTCACTTCCATTTTATTCCAAAAGATGTGCAAACTTTTTTTACTTA
>Ga0209208_10009136_pt1 | contig 13080 bp, 12 predicted proteins | sample S1TSphfallax_3_FD_187694 | JGI IMG/M metagenome (GOLD analysis project Ga0209208, IMG submission 187694) | Host-associated microbial communities from peat moss isolated from Minnesota, USA - S1T2_Fd - Sphagnum fallax MG (SPAdes) (version 2) | ecosystem: Host-associated > Plants > Peat moss >...
CGCCTCGAATCGAAACATACAAGGGAATCTGCGTTTGCAGCCTCTACACCATTCTCTGCTGCCGTCAGTTGGCGCACCACAGATTTGCCAGGGTAACAGTACCGTCAAGCTCCAACCTGAGTCCGCTAATTTGGACAACCTGTTGTCCTCTTCAGTAGAGTGGTGCCGAGACACCATGAACAAACATGAGGCTAAAGACCATATCCCGACTCCTCCCCTGCGTGCTCCTCACAGCTGGTTGCAGGTATATCCCTCTCCCGCCACCTGAAACGGTTACAGTTTCTATGTCTTGGGAGTGTGGTCTACCAGATCACTTTGAAGTGAGTGATTTCGTACGGCAAAACCCTGCGGCAAAACCAGTAACGCTCCACTTTTCCCGGTATCCCAACATAGTTCAGATTGAGGCACAACCTGGGCTATGCGACGCCCTAAAAGCTGCCGGTAAACCGGTAATTCCAGTCATTATCAATCCGATACGAGAGTCAAATGGGCATATAGATGGCTACACCGTTCTGTCCGTGAATGGGTACACAGTCGGCGGTCCATATTCGCAAGAGAATGGAAATCTGGCAGGAGGCCCGGGGCCCTCTCTTGATGACTTGCTGCGGTAGATAATTGCTCTGCTGGTCCAGTTGCCATTAGCCTGTCCGAATAGTGTCTGAGAAATCGGCGTGTAACCCGCCCTGCCTTGGAGTTCAATGCCCGAAACCTATCTCCTAAGTGCCCGCCTGATCCCCGAACTGGAGCAGGAACTCGCCAAGACCCGCCGCGTCCTCGAAGCCGTGCCGGACGGCCATAGCGACTTCAGGCCCCACGAGAAATCCATGCTCCTCAGCCGACTCGCCGGCCACACCGCTGAGTTTGCCGGCTTCGCCGCGCTGATCCTCACCCTCCCCGGCATCGACATGCAGACCCCGGCCGACCCGCGCCGCATCCTCCGCCTGGAACCACCGACGGAGACCGCCGCCAAGCTCCTCGCCGTCTTCGACGAACTCGCCGCCGGAGCCGTCGCCGCCCTGAAGGGCACCACCGACGCCGCCTTCGATGAGACCTTTACCCTCAGCCGCAAGGGCCAGCCCGTCTTTACCGGCACCCGCTACACCGCCTACCGCAACAATGTGCTCAACCACATGATCCACCATCGCGGCCAGCTCACCGTCTACCTGCGCCTTCTCGACCAGCCCGTGCCCGGCACCTTCGGCCCCTCCGCGGACGGCCTGTAGACCGGTTTACCTGTAGGTGTCATCACCGTTTTCAACTCTTCGCCGTCATCCTAAGCGAAGGATCCCCGCATTGAGTTTGGCATGGCGGTTGAACACCGGGGCGATTGGCGCAATCCGCAGCGTGATTGGCGCGCTCTGCCGCGCTTTGGCCCTCGGTTCTGTTTAGCTTAAGAATGTCAAACGGGGGCAGAGACACGCCATGAAGATCGGAACGCTTCGACTCCTCGCCGCGGGTATAAATCTCCTGGTACAACCGCTTCTGGCGCAAAATGTGAAGCTCGCAAAGATCGCGCTTGGCATGAGCGACACCGAGGTAAAGGCGGCACTGGCCCCGGACAAGCCATTCTTTGCTGACCAAACCTCGGCGTATCCCGATCTGCACTATCTCATCGCCGAGACAGAAGCAGAGTCGTACGTCTTCACCTTGATCGACGGCAAGGCCGCCGCCTTCTCCGTCGTGCATCTGCTGCCTCCGGGACAGTTGCCGTTCCTGCCTCAGGGCCAACAGCCCACGGTGGCGATTCTGCGCGGCCTGATCGCCAGGCAGACCTGGGCGCCCGCCAAGATTGATAAGGGGGACGCTTGGTGGTTCAGCGATGCGGCGGGTGCGCCGTTGAAGAGCGGAGCGCAATGCCGTCCAGAGTCAGGCGAAGCGTGGTTGCCGGCAGGAGCGATCCCCACTGCCAAACCGGGCGAGGAACCACCGAGATCGACCGTGGGATTGCTGAAACCGGCCGTTGCCTCCTACCCCTCGAACTGCGGCGTCAGCATTCACCTGAATCAGACTCCGGCCGAGAGTGAAGAGTCCGTGGTCACCTCCGTCCGGTATCAGGTTCTAGACATCAAGGTCATGAACGCGTTTGCGGCGACGCATCCGCAACACGAAGAAAGGTGAGGATTGTCATGACAGACGTGATCGTAGTCATCGGAGCAGGTTCGATCGGCCAGGCCATCGCGCGGCGGGTCAGTGCAGGCAAGCAAGTCCTGCTCGCCGACATCAAGCAGGAGAATGCCGACGCGGCCGCAAAGGTTCTCTTCGACGCTGGCTTCAACGTCAGCACGGCAACGGTCGACGTCTCCTTGCGCGCCTCCGTCCAGGCACTTGTCGAAACGGCTACCAGGCTCGGGCAGGTCTTCGGCGTCATCCATGCTGCGGGCGTTTCGCCTTCGCAGGCTCCGCCGGAGACGATCCTCAAGGTTGACCTGTACGGAACGGCGCTCGTGCTGGAGGAGTTCGGCAACGTCATCGCCCGCGGCGGCTCGGCAGTTGTCATTGCCTCCCAATCCGGCCATCGGCTGCCTCCACTCACCACCGAACAGAATGCGCTCCTGGCGACCACGCCTGTCGATCAGTTGCTCAGCCTCCCTATGCTTCAGCCGGAGCAGATCACGGATTCCTTGCACGCCTACCAAATCTCAAAACGTGGCAACGCCCTGCGGGTGATGGCTGAGGCAGTCCGTTGGGGAAAGCGCGGCGCACGAGTCAACACGATCAGCCCCGGCATCATCATCACGCCGCTCGCCAACGACGAACTGAAAGGACCAAGGGGTCCGGGGTACAGGCGAATGCTGGAACTCTCAGCAGCCGGACGGGCCGGAACACCCGACGAGGTAGGAACGGTAGGCGCACTGCTCATGGGTCCCGATGGCGCCTTCATCACCGGCAGCGACTTCCTTATGGACGGCGGAGTGACGGCCGCATACTGGTACGGAGATTTGGCTCCCAAGTAGCCAAGCTCCACCAGCCAAAGGGCATATTCACTGTAAATATCGACGCCTCACGGGCTCAGCAGCAATAGCCACGGAGAACTGCAATCGCAACAAAAGATATTTGCAACTTGGCAAAATCCTCACTCAATTAACTGCCCGTTCTAAGCTCCGTTCTGATTCGGTGGCTACCCTGGCCCGAACCTGACCGTCCTGTTCGATGATTCTTGCGCGAAGACCGGGGCAGGCGGTACCCCCATGTCTTCAACCCAAAACTCCCGCTCCGCACCCGCCATTTGCCCCTGATTCTCTGGTAAGCGATACTGTTTCGTCCGGCAGCACCGGAACTATCGCCTCACGAGAAGGGTATCGCCAAGCATGTCAACAACTGGTGCCGCAACGCAAGACGCGGCCAGCATCAAGCCCGCAACTGGAAAGCTCGGAATCATGGTCCCCGGAATGGGGGCCGTCGCAACCACACTGATCGCCGGAGTCGAAGCCGTCCGGCGAGGCCTCGCAAAACCGATCGGCTCTACGACACAGATGGGCACTATCCGCCTCGGCAAGCGCACCGAAGGCCGCAGCCCGCTCATCCGCGACTTCGCCCCCATCGCCCAGCTCGACGACCTCGTCTTCACCGGATGGGACATCTTCGGCGGCAACCTCTACGACGCCGCCAAGACCGCGCAGGTGCTCGATCGCGACCAGCTAGAACAGATCCGCCCCTTTCTCGAATCCATCGAGCCCATGCCCGCCGTCTTCGACCAGCACTACGTCAAGCGCCTCACTGCCGTCAAGTCCAAGACCGGCAAGAACAAGTGCGACCTCGCAAACCAGATCCGCAACGACATCGCCGAGTTCAAGACGAAGACCGACCGCCAGGTCATGATCTGGTGCGGCTCGACCGAGATCTTCCTCGAACCCTCGACCGTGCATCAGTCGCTCACCGCCTTTGAGAAGGGCCTTGTCGACGACGACCCTGGAATCACGCCCTCCATGCTCTACGCCTGGGCCGCCCTCAAGGAGGGAATCCCGTTCGCGAACGGCGCGCCAAACCTCACCGTCGATATCCCCGCGCTCATCGAACTCTCCAAGCAGATGAACGCGCCCATCTGCGGCAAGGACTTCAAGACCGGCCAGACCTTCATCAAGACCGTTCTCGCGCCCGCCTTCAAGACGCGCCTGCTCGGCCTCTCCGGCTGGTACTCGACCAACATCCTCGGCAATCGCGACGGCGAGGTCCTCGACGACCCGGAGTCCTTCAAGACCAAGGAAGAGTCGAAGCTCGGCGTATTGGACTACATCCTCCAGCCCGAACTGCACCCCGACCTGTACAAGGACATCTACCACAAGGTCCGCATCAACTATTACCCGCCGCGCGGCGACAACAAAGAGGGCTGGGACAACATCGACATCTTCGGCTGGCTCGGCTACCCGATGCAGCTCAAGGTGGACTTCCTGTGCCGCGACTCGATCCTCGCCGCGCCGCTCGCGCTCGACCTCTGCCTCTTCCTCGACCTCGCGGCCCGCACCCCCTCTCTTCGTAGCCTGGGAATTCAGGAATGGCTCAGCTTCTACTTCAAGGCCCCGCAGACCGCTCCCGGCGTCTACCCCGAACACGACCTATTCATCCAGCAGATGAAGCTCAAGAACACTCTGCGCCACATCATGGGTGAGGACCTCATCACTCACCTCGGACTCGACTACTACGGCGAATGAATCGACAATAGCGAATAAAGAGCGAAGACGCAAGCGGTAGATCTGTGGAAAACTAACTTTCCGCTGCCCGTCATCCCCCGGTCAGGCACCGAGGGTATTTCGGCCTAGCCTGTGGATTACTGGATGATATGTTCCACGTGGAACGCGCCCTAAAGGCTGCCGTTCCACGTGGAACGGACTCGGCCCCGCCAACCAGAGCCGTCCGAGACTGCTTGTCAACGCCGTAGCCCCCAGCGTCTAGGGCTTCGCTGGCACCCGCAAAGACGCCGGAACGAACTCCGTCGAAAGCGACTCCGCATCTTCCGTCAGATAGTAGGTCGGAATCGCCGGGAACTGCTCCTCCACCAGAATCAGCGTCCGGAAGTCGAAGCTCTGCACATCGGCGCGCTTCTCCATATGGTTCCGCGTGATCGCGCCGCACAGGGTCTGCACGAATATCTCCGGTCCAACGGTGTGATTCTTCAACATCTCTGCCGGAATCCCCATCTTCAACTCCGCCGGAGGAATGAACTCGGGCACGATCTTCGTCTCAAGATTGAAGTGGACGTTCTCCGCCGCCCGAGCCCTCTCCGCCGCATGCGGATTCGCCTTGCCCGGCCCGGTACGGTAATAGTCGGCATAGAACGCCGCAAACCGGAACAGCTGCTCCACGTACGTTGGCACGTAAGGACTTATCAGCTTTTCCTTCGCCGCAAACGCGACCGCGACCGGCGATAGAGCCAGGTCATTCTTCTGGTCCGGAAACTGCTTCGGACCATTCTTCAGCTTGTCGCAGATAAAGGTCGCCTGCGCCTCCGCCATCGTGATGTCGCGCGTATATATCCTGTTTTCAATGGTATACGGAGACCCATCGGCCTTTCGGCAGCTCTGCGGGTTGAGGAACTGGTCGTGCCAGATCAGCGAAACGTGGTCGCTGGTCACACCCGTGTCCGTCTCGATCGTGTCGATCAGGTTGTCGAGCCCTGCCTCAAACGCCGGCAGGGTGTTCTCGGGCCGCAGGCCGCGCCCGCCGCGATGTCCGGAGACGTTGAAATGCTTCAACTTCGCTGCCGCTTCTGGCGAGACAGCCCGCTCTTCGGCCAATACCTTCCGCAGCAGATCCGGCCGGTCGGAGATCAGCCCGTCGACACTCGTGCGGATCACGGCCCGCATCTTCTCCGGGTCGTTCGTGGTCCACGGAATCACCTTGATGCCCAGCGTCTGCAATGCGGAGACCGGCACCGAACCATCGAGAACCGTTGCATCCAAGGGAGATAGCGCCGGAACGTTGGCGTCGTTGTGTGCCTTGGCATGAGCCGCGGCCCGTTGCATCAGTTGGAGATACGGGTTCATCGGAGTGGCCTGTTGTGAAAGCGACACGCTTGCAGAGATCAGCGCGGCGGCTGCGAGAAACTTCGGCATCATGGACATTGTTACCAGATCGTCCCGTATCGCGGTTACGGTCTCGTGAACGAGGTCCAAACTGGCACTTGCCTGGACTCAATGGACCGGAGAAAGGCATAGACTGGGAGAGTCGCGGGGAGCGCTTGCGGCGGAAAGAATCGAGTCTTTTAAGGCTCGGAGAACCTTAGGGGTCTCTCGACGTTATCTCCCACCGTGCTTTCGCTCGCAATGCCACTCGAGTTCAAGAGTCCTTACATCCATCGATGTTTCAAACAGATAGAGAGGTAGTAGGGCCGTTGCCGCAGTCACCGATACAGATTCCCCCGCGTCTTCACCGTTCGCTGCAACTGGCTCTCTTCGCGGCGTCGATCACCTGGGTTGTGGCGTCCACGGAACTTGCCAGCCGTGCGGCGCGGGGGCTGGTCGTACGTTTCGCCTGGAGTGACGGCTACCTGCTGCTCGAGGGCGTCTTCCGCATCTTTCTGTTGACACTGGGTTTCGCGATGCTCGAGGGGATCGTTCGCCGGGGCGCGCCGCTCCGCCAGACAGTCGGCCTCCCGCGCCGCCCAACCGCGGCACAGGAGTGGGCCACAGGCGCGGCGATCGGTTGGTCGGTGGTTCTCATCGCGGTGCTTCCCATGGCAATCGCCGGGAGGCTCAGTATCCGTCTCTGGCTGGAGCCGCGCTCGTACTGGCTGCTGGGGCTGAACCTGGCAACGGTGGCCCTGCTCACTTTGGCATCCGAGATGGCACTCCGCGGGTATCCCTACCAGAGGCTGATCGACAGCATTGGGCCGACCTGGGCGACGGTCGCAATGGCCGTCCTCTCGGCCCTCGGAGCCGGACTTGCGATGCAGCATCTCGTCCCGACGTATCTGTCGATGATTGTTGGAGTTGTGCTGGCTGTGGCCCTGTCGTCGGCGTGGCTCCGCACGAATGGCCTGTGGCTGGGCTGGGGACTGCACTTTGCCTGGATTGCAAGCGCCGGCATCCTCTTTGGGCTGCCTGTGCCTGGTATCGACAACCTCTCGACCGTCGTGGAGACCCGCGCCATCGGGGCGCGCTGGCTCACGGGAGGGGAGATGGGCCCGGCGGGCGCGCTGCTGATGCCGCTCCTCCTGCTGGGCGCGATTGTCGCTGTCGTGGCGGTCTCGCGCGACTGGGCCTGGGACTACACGCGTAAGCCCCTGATTCCAGGCGGGATTCCGATGGATGTTCCGGCGCCCGCGGCGCATGAGGCGATGGAGCGCCAGAGTGCCCCCGCCGCTCCCGCGCTGGTGCAGATTCTGCCCGCAACGCCGCAGGGGCGGTCCGTCGAGCCGGAGAGTTAGAAACCGGCTCTCAGAATCCACGCCCGTTGCCTCGCATTCGATGGAAACCAGGCTCCTGCTTTGAACCAGCCGGATAACTTTTTCCCTCAATTCGCTTGTCAAACAAAGAGAACAGGCGCAGACTCTGTTTCATCTGAGGTGCACCGATGGCCAACCGCACGCACAGATGGGCCCGATTCGCGGTCGTATCCTTCACTCTTTCCCTCGTCTGTTGCGCCCCGGGGAGCGTCGGCGCGCAGGTCTTCGTCGTGGGGGAGCACAGCGCGACGGCGGGAATCTCTACTGACTTCTCTCCGACCCATGTACCGCTTCCGGATGGCCGGCTCACTGAGTTGGGGCGTCGGGAGTTGATCCGCGATCTCGAGTCCGAGCAGGGGTTTGCGCACCGCGTACTGCCAATGGGCCCTGGGCTGGTGCTGGACGCCAACGGGCCGTTGTCTCCCGGCCCGGAGCAGTATAAGAAGATGATCTACGAGAAGGGCCAGTCCTCCGCCGTGGGCGACCGCGTCGTGGTGACAGGGCTGACCGTGAAGGGCGACAAACTCATCATTGATCTGAACGGCGGCCCGTATGCGAAGCACAGGTTCTTGAGCCACGTCTCGTTCGGGGATGCGCCCGTTGCCGGGAACCCGAATGATCAGGCGACGGGTTCGCGCGTGACGCTGGTCTTCAAGAACGGAATTCCCGACATCACGGCGCCGGAGGTGAAGGCGCTGCTCACGCCGGTCATCGACTTCGGAGCCAAGACCTCCGCCGATGCCTACGCCGACACCCTGCCGGGGCCGATCAAGGAATCGGTGCAGGCGCACGAGGTGCTCGTCGGGATGGACCGGCGGATGGTTCTGGCGTCGCTTGGTGCGCCGGAGAGCAAGGTGCGGGAGCATGCGTCGGACGATCCCGACGCTCCCCGCTATGAGGAGTGGATCTACGGGCATGTGCCGCAGACCGTGAAGTTTGTGCGGTTTATGGGTGATCGCGTCACCATGGTGAAGATCGCCGCGCTGGGCAAGCCCATCGAGATCCACGACAAGAACGAGATGGGCGAGTATGGTCCTCGCGAGCCGACACGGCAGATCGCGCTGGGCGACGCGCAGCCCGGAGATGCAGGCCATGCGTCCGCTGCCCCGACGCTCCGCGAACCGGGAGAGAAGCTGCCGGTGAGCGCTGTCGGCGGGTCAAACCGGGTGCAGTATCCGCCACCGCCGAAGCCTGCCGCGACGGATCCGGCCCCCGATCACACCGCCGATCCGGCTCCGGCACCCTCCAGTGCTCCCGCGTCGCAGCCGCCTCCCGCGGCATAAGCCAGCCCCGCTGGGCAACGATCTGTCCACGGTTCCGGCTGCGCGGGCGATCTCCTCGTGTAAACTTGCAGATGGGCCTGAATGCCCAGAGATTCGATAGTCCATCAGGACGCAGCAACAGGAGACAGCATTATGGCGAAGATAGCCAAGACCGGCGACCGGCAAAAGGTCATGGACACCAACAAGAGCACGGATTGCCCGAAGTGTTCCAAACCCACCCGCATCGTGAAGCGGGTGAAGGACCGCGAGCGCGGGATTCCGGGCGGAGTGTACATCTCCTGCTCGGCGTGCGAGTTCTTCGAGAAGCTTTAGCCCGTACGGAGCAGAAATCTCCGATGGTACGAACCGCCATGACGCGCGGCCCCTACCGTGAAAGCAAGGCCCCGGCGACGGGGCCTTTTTCGTGCCCGCCGCCGCATCCGGACGCGCTTGCGGCATCCTACTGCGAGGGGAAGATCGTCACCGTCTCCCGCCCCGAACAGGTTCCACCTTGGTACCGTTAATTCCGTTTCACACGCTTGACGAAGTCGTATGCGGAGGGGGAGACTCAAACACTGAAAGCAGGCACTCTGGTCATGAATCGCAGTACAGGCACCATCCCCTCCACCCCCTCCGCAACCCTGGCGCCTCCGCCCCACTTCGATACACCCACCTTTCTGATGTGCGCCCCGCAGTGGTACGACGTGGACTATGTCATCAACCCGTGGATGGCCGGGAATCTGCATCGTCCCAGCCGGGATCTGGCGTTCGCCCAGTGGCGGGAGCTGCACCGGCAGCTGCAGTCGATCGCGGATGTGCGGCTGGTGGCTCCGGTGCCGGGATCGCCGGACATGGTCTTCGTAGGCCACACGGCGGTGGTGCAGCACGGCATCGCGGCGCTTTCGAGCTTCGCCCACCCGGAGCGCCAGCGCGAGGAGCAGCCGCTGCGCCGGTGGTTTCAGGAGCACGGATTTCTGCTCTGGGAGACGCCGCGCGAGACCGCCTTCGAGGGCGAGGGCGACGCCCTCTTCGACCCCAATGGACAGCATCTCTGGGCGGCCCATGGAGTGCGGACCTGCCGCCAGTGCCACCGGCATATCGCGGATGCGTGGCAGGTCTCGGTGACCTCGCTGCATCTCGTTGATCCGCGTTTCTACCATCTCGATACCTGCTTCGCCCCGCTTTCGGGCGGCCATGTCCTGTACTTCCCGGGGGCCTTCGATGCGCCATCGCTGGCGGCGATCGAAGCGGCATATGCACCGGAAAGACGGATCGCGGTCACGGAGCAGGAGGCGACCGCATTCGCCTGCAACGTGATCAACGTCGGCGAGACCATCCTGATGCATGCGGTGGCGACCGATCTCGCGCGGCGGCTCGGAAGGCTGGGCTTCGAGGTCACGCAGCTCGATCTGAGCGAGTTCCTGAAGGGCGGCGGATCGGCGAAGTCCCTTGCGCTGCGGCTGAGCGATGTCCAGGCGGGGCAGGTCACGGCGGGGTAATTTCTGCCGGTGCGTCTACATCCCATCCGTCGCATCGTGCCGTGATGGATCGTCACCCAGCCGCTGTGGGCGGAGAATTCCCTCAGTTCCGGCTTCCTGTCACACAGCGCGGGGTCGAATCCCGGTGGTGTGCCCGGGACCTGCCTGTGCTGCAGTTCCCGTGTGTCCCTAAAAGGACAGTGTTTTCATTGTGATCGGCGTAGTGTAACCGGTATGACGGAAGCAATCCGTCTGTTTCAATCAGTGACGTGACCCTGTCCGAGTCTCTCGGCGGTCCTTTGCGAACTGATGCAAAGGATCGACCATGCCGGCACCTGGAACCAATCTCTTTCTTGAATCGCTCTCTGGAACCCACCGCGACTGGCTCGTCTCGCGCTCGACCGCGGTGGACCTTCCCATCCGCAGCTCGCTCTACCGCGCGGAGGTGGTGCCCGAATACGCCTACTTCATCACCTCCGGAATCGCGTCCGTCGTCACAGCGATGGATGACGGCAAGACGGCAGAGGTGGGAGTGATCGGACGCGAGGGCCTGGTGGGCGCGTTCCACCTGCTCGGTCCGGCCCTGGTCTCGACCGAGTGTTTCATCCAGTTGACCGCAACGGCGCTGCGCATCCGGTTGACCGACCTGCGGACGGCCTTCCGCACCAGCGAGGAGACCCGCGATCGGCTCCTGGAGTTCGTGCAGGAGCAGTCGCTGAGCCTGAGCCAGTTGGCGGGTTGCAACCGGCTGCATGAGCAGGAGGAGCGGCTGGCGCGCTGGCTGCTGATGGTGCAGGACCGGACGCAGTCCGACCAGCTCGAGATCACGCAGGAGTTCCTGGCGCAGATGCTCGGGGCGAAGCGGACGACGGTCACGGTGGTCGCCGGAATCCTGCAGCAGAGCGGGTTGATCGAGTACAGCCGCGGCCGGATCCATATCCTCGACCGGACGCGTCTCAAGGACGCATCATGCGGTTGCTATAAGGTGATGAAGACCTTTTACGACGATCTATACCGTCTGCCGCTGGCGGTTGAGGGGTGAGCCCTGCCGGGGGCGCACTTTTTGAAGACTCGCCGCAACTTCGGGCATCGAAAGAAATGACAGTGGGTTCAAGCGGCTGGGAAGAGAGCTGCATCTCCAGTTGTGTCGCAGGCTCGGGGCGGTTCCGCGGTCTGCTCGCCACAAGTCAAGACTTCCTTCTTCAAGTGCAGGTACGATACCTATTATGGGTCAAAGAAAAAGAGCAGAAGGGCCACGGGCAAAGCTCGCGCGCGCTGGCGGAGTGCTGGGTGCGGCCTTGTGTATCTCGCTGCCCTGGTCGGCGAATACGTGGGGGCAATCGATGGGCGGTCCCGGATCGGTGCCGGGATCGGGTTCGACGCTGAGCACGTCGCAGGTGAACCAGGCGCAGCAGCAGTTGACCGGCGGCTCCGGTTCGCAGGTCTCGTCGGACTCCTACAAAGGCAGCGTGGTAACCGGCACGGCAACTGCGGAGGTGATGGACCTCTCGCTCGATGAGGCAATTCAGCGCGGCCTGCGGACCAACCTTGGCGTGATCCTGCAGTCCTCCTCGACCCTGAACGCCAACGGCCAGCGGCTGGAGCAGTTGCAGGCGCTGCTGCCGACGGTTACGGCGACGGGAAGCTACAGCGTGGAGCAGGTGAACCTTGCGGCCTACGGTCTGAAGTTTCCCGGGATCAACCCGATCATCGGGCCGTTCCAGGTGGAGGAGTTCCAGGCGTCGCTGAAGCAGTCGGTCTTCGATCTGCCCGCGCTTCAGAGCTACCTCCAGGCAAAGCACAACTTTCAGAGCGCGAAGTTCACGGCGGAAGACGCCAGGGACATGGTCGTCCTGACCGTCGGCAACGCGTACCTGCTGTGCATCGCGGACGCGGCGCGGGTCGAGGCGGTGAAGGCGCAACTGGCGACGTCGAAGGTCTCCTTGGACCAGGCGAACGCCAGCCACGACGCGGGAACCAGCCCGAAGCTCGACGTGCTGCGCGCCCAGGTGGACTACCAGAATGAGCAGCAGAGCCTGATCTCGACTGAGAACCAGTTGGCGAAGGACAAACTGGCGCTCGCCCGGACGATCGGCTTGCCTCTGGACCAGAAGTTTCTGCTGACGGACTCAGCACCCTATGCGGCTCTCGACCATGTCGATCCGAAGGATGCCTTCCAGCAGGCACTGAAGAACCGCAAGGACCTGAAGGCGCTGGCGGAGTCGGTCAAGGCCGCCGAGGCGCAGAAGAAGGCGGCGTGGGAGAAGCAGTTGCCGTCGGCCGACGCGAGCGGCTTCTTCGGCGACCAGGGCGAGACCTTCGGGCACTCGCACGGCGTCTACACGGCAACGGGCGAGGTGACGGCGCCGATCCTGCAGATCGCGCAGACGAAAGGCGATGAGCAGGTCGCCGCGGCGGCCTACACGCAGGCCGAGGCGCGGCTCTCCGATCAGGTCCAGCAGGTGAACCAGGACATCCGGTCGAGCATTCTCGACATTGAGGCGGCGGAGAAGCTGGTGGAGGCGACGAAGTCCAATGTCGATCTCGCGGCCGAGGCGCTGAAGGAGTCGCAGGAGCGGTTCCACGAAGGCATCTCGGACAATCTGCCCGTATCGCAGGCGCAGAGCCAGTATGAGCAGGCCAACGACCAGTACATCAGCGCGCTCTACCAGCACAACGTGGCGAAGCTCTCGCTGGCGCGCGCGCTGGGCGTGGCGCAGACAAGTTACAAGACATATCTCGGAGGGAAATAACCTTGGCAGACCAGGCAAATCAGGGATTGCAGGATCAGACGAAGCAGGACCAGAACCAGCCGCCCGAACCGCCGGAGAAGTCGTCGCGGCGCAAGTTCATCGTCATCGCGGTGGTCATCCTTCTGGTCGTCGGCGGGGCGCTGTTCTACTGGCACTCGACGTACTCGGAGGACACGGACGACGCGCAGGTGGACGGCGACCTGTAC
>Ga0209208_10009137_pt1 | contig 13080 bp, 9 predicted proteins | sample S1TSphfallax_3_FD_187694 | JGI IMG/M metagenome (GOLD analysis project Ga0209208, IMG submission 187694) | Host-associated microbial communities from peat moss isolated from Minnesota, USA - S1T2_Fd - Sphagnum fallax MG (SPAdes) (version 2) | ecosystem: Host-associated > Plants > Peat moss >...
CTAAATCCTAACAATGGCATCGGCATGCTATTTGCAACAGATTGTTGAGCATGTTTTGAGAGCACTAATGTCTTACTAGGCTAATTTAGAGGCACATCTTGGCCTCATTTCCAAGCTTGTGTGGCAAAACCAACCCTATTGGACACATTCTCTAATTTAATACATTCAAATGTTTGAAATTGTCAAATTATGACACGATTTTGAGAATCTTACTACTTCTCAAACACATTGGTTGTGTGTTTTTGAAGCTCTCTCTCTTTCTCTTGAACTTCACACCATTGAATTGGCTCCTTGGTCGATGATACTTCAAGGCCCACATAGAGTGGTCCACTTTTTTCAAATGGGCAAACATTTGTGTAAGGCATTTTGAGAAATTTCAAAATGTATTTAAAGGGCACAATATAGCCATGAAGATCCCTCCTAGAAAAGGGGGAAAATATTATACCTACTTTTCAAGAGTTGGAGGGATCTTACACCTAGATGTAAAGATAACAAACCTTCCTAATCTTGAGTAGGTGTAAGAGTCGTCTCCTTCCTATGTGTCATGATCTATGCATGTTTAGCTTCACAATCATCTTTGCCTCATGCTTTAGAATGAGCAAAGCCCACAAGTGGTTGATATTCAAAGCTAGACCAAACTATCACCTCATCTTAAGAACCCTTATTTTGGCTTAAGAACCCACCCTAGGGCTTTACCCTAAGCAACACACACACACACCTTATTACCACCATACTTGCAAACTTTATAAACCTAGTAACTAATGATAGTTATTGGGAATAATTGAGGCATACATATGTTGAAAGTATTTCTAATAACCCATTCCTTGCAAGGACAATCAAGACACCTTCTTTTCATCCATGCATATAGAGTGATCATGATGTTTTCATCCATGCATAGAGTCATTTCAAATTCATTGGGTGAATGAGAGTTGACAATTATACCTTGTGATAACTAGAAGGTGGCTAATGGAATATAAGTTGGAGGGTTATGGCTTGTAGTTGGTGACTTGTGAGTGCCAATTGGAGCCTCAAAATGCTCCTTAAAGGTGGTGATTATGAATTTCATGTGGTAATTAAATCTTATCTAATCAATTCTGTTGTGTTTCCAACAAAACAAAAAATCAAAAGAATTAAAAAATTACAAACAATGTTGTTGAAGAATTTTTAATTAAAAAACATCCACGTACTCCTCAGAAATTACGGATTCGACTGGCGGCGCTTTATTCAGATGTCACCCCTTAGGTTGGCGGGTCATCGCTGGAGGCAACGCTGGATTGGCCCGTCAGAACGGTGGGCTATGCCGGCCTTTTGGCGGGTCCTTCGCGGTTGACCCGATTGAACAAGGGGTGTCCTTTCTCTCTCTCTCTCTCTCGTCGGCGGGGGGGGGAAGGGGCTCCACTCCACCAACAAGGCAAGATGCTTCCGTCGTTCGAGGATTTTGGGAATGCCGCAACATTTTGCATCTGCTCTCGCATTTTCCTCTCTCTCTCTCTCTCCTTCCCTTGTTTTCTTCTTCTTGGCCACTTTACCATCGTGTCTAATATTCTTTCTTGTTTCTAATTTGGGTTTCCCATCTGCGTCGTCTGAAACTCCATTCGTGTCCGTCTGTAGTCAGTAGAATAGTGCATCTTTGGTCTTCTTCCAGTTGTTTTTCTTCTTCTTCTTCTTCTTTCGGCTGTTGCAGGTTGTCGTGGTCTTTGTATCTTGGGAGCTTTTGACACTTCCCTTTGCAATTCTGGAAGCTTGTTAGTTTGACCCACGAAGTTCAACAAAACCCTCTGCAGGAGGAACGGAGATCATGAATACCGGCGGCTCTGTAGTTGGTAAGCTCACTTTGCTTTTAGTTCACGGTGACACTCTATAAGTATTTTCGCATGCTGTTTTCTTTCTCTCTACCTGCCTTGTTTTCCATGCGAATATCTTCAGTTGATTTCAAAGGGTTGGGAGGACATTACAGAAGAAACTAGAGACCTCGACTAATCTGATCAGATTCCGTAGCTCATTCAAGGTCTGAGGAGGAGCTGCGGGGCATCTCTAAGAATAATATAGCAGATTTCCACTGCTGCTCCCCAGCTCGTAAGCTTAAACTGAAGGTCTGATGAAGAATTACAATTTGTGTTTTGGTGCTCCCGGCTGCCTCTCTCTCTCTACTAGTTCCAAGAAGCTTTCGGTTACTTGAAGAGCTAGAGAGAGGAGAGAAGGGAATTGGAGATGGGTCCGTGAGCTATGGTATGGATGATGGGGACGATGTGTTCATGCGTTCTTGGACTGGCACAATCATCGGACCCAATCACGTAAGCATATGTCCAATTCTCTGTTTCTTCCTTCTGCAGATTACAAGACTGCATTTCTCTTGGAATATTCACTGTGTGTGGGGGCAGCAGGAGGTGGTGGTAGTGGTTTCAAGGGTTTTAAGGGTTTCAAGCCTTCTTGGAGGTGTTCTGAAACCTGACTGTAATGTATTTGCATGTTGAGATTCATTGGTTTAAGGAAATTCTTTTAGTATAGAAGCTGCACACATCACAGTTTTCTTGAAATGAGTTTGTTGAATTTTTTTTCTTGGGTTTCAAGACACTGGGACTTCCTTGAAGAAGGGTGTATTTGTGTGCAAAGTCTCCATTGCCCTTCGAACTATATTGGAATCTTCATGTGCCTTTGATGGCATATTTTGGGCTGGGAACTTTTTTTTGCTCAATTCTGGATGTTAGATCCATCAACGCTCTACTGTTATCCTGCATCTCATTCATTGTTCAGTGCTAGATAACTCTCTTTTAGGGTGATTGTTTCTGACTTTTAGTTGGAGAGTTCCTTTGAGAAGCTGCCACATTGGTAGCATCATGCCAAAGTGTAAACTCTGTACCATACTGCAAAAGCAATTGTGATCCTATCAGGATGATGTTAGGTAGAGGTGGTCCTTCCTTCTGGAGGAGCTGCAGCTGCTGGAGAAACTGCTGAGACACCAATGTAGTAATTCTTTTCTTTGTTGAAACAGTCAGTTCATGAAGGCCGCATTTACACTGTCAAGCTCTTTTGTGACAAGGAATATCCTGATCGACCTCCCAGTGTCAGATTCCACTCTCGGATCAACATGAATTCTGTCAACCAGGAAACCGGAGTTGTAAGTAATCAGAACCTGATCTTGATTAATATTTGTATGTTGCCTAGTCATCATGTGTGGCATCAAGGTTTCAGAGCCTGGTGCCAAAGATACTCAAATTTCTTTTTTCTTGTCATCTTAGGGCATTCCGAAATTAATGTTTTCAGGTGCCTTTTACACTATTTTCTTGTTCGTAAGCTGTTCAACTAGAGCGTGTTGTGTTCTACAACTATTTGCTGTCATCTTCAAATATCTGATGGATCCCTTCCTTTCAATGTAAACATTATTTATTTCCATTCATTCACCAAATGGCTGCACAAAACCTTTTGTAGAAACAGACCCAGATCTCACTAGAAATTGTTGTCTCCACTTTTCTTTCAATTCACGTCAAACAAACTTCATGGTTCACTATGCAGGTTGATGCAAGGCATTTTGCTATGCTTGCACAGTGGCGCCGGAGTTATACCATGGAAAACATCCTGACAGCTCTCAAGAAGGATATGGCATCCCCTCCCAATCGGAAGCTTCATCAGCCACCTGAAGGAAGCACGTTCTGAACTCTCTTCCATGTGCTGTTGTAGAACCCAGTCACAGGTTCAATTTCTAAAGAAGTGAAAAATCTCTACATTAGGCCTGGTAGTCTTCTAATATGTCTGATATTTCTTGGCACTCTCAAAGTTTCACTGAAATCAGGACTTTTCTGAAACTTGGTTCTGCAAACCAAAACAGTGAAAGTAGTTGTAGGCCAAGTTGTCAGGGTCTTCATATGGGCCAAATTGTCGGGGTCTACTTTTGTACCCTATTATGTGTCAGCTGATTTGAATGTCACATTTGTTTCTTAGAATTATGCTATGTTCATCATTGGTGAATTTGATTGGTATGTGAACGTGCATGTTTTTTCATTGGTGACTCACATCATTGTTACATGGTCAAGGGATTGATAGCACGTTTGTCGTACATGATCTACTTTTGTCTGTTGACTGATTCAAAAGGTTCCCAAGGTCTAAGCTAGAAGGAACCAAGTGGTTTAACCTAAACTTGACTTACATCAATAGTGACAACAGGCTAACTTGGTCACAGTTCAAGTTTGACAGTTCTTTAGATGAGGCACATTGCTTGCACACAACCATTTACTTGGCATACTGTTTCAAAGGCACATGAAGGCAGACAGGACAGTTGATCCAATTGGAGTTGTAAATTGATATAGTTGAGTTATGGTGACCTTAAAGAAACCAATAGAATTATTTTAGTGTATGTGGAGGGCACCAGGCCTTACCCTTTGTTAATATGTCTGCTATGACAGAGGACACACCTTATGCATAAGGTTCCCTCAATATTTGAGGAACCATGTGCAGAATTGATATTGTGGGAAGATTCAGCTGTAACGAAAACAGGGGCACAGGAATGTTCCCCTCACATCAATAAATTCATGGTCATGAACATGACTCAGGCAGCTTGGATAACCAACAAAATTCTTCAATTTGATGACTAGAACAATTACACAGGTCCAACCTCAAACTATTCTGATCTAAATAGAAAACTAAATCAATGAGCCTATGGGGGTCAGATCGCTCCACTGACGTGTTTGGCAAAACAGAGCACCCTTCCTCACAGACTTGAACATCCCAATAGAACACAAAAACCCTGAAACAACCAGTAGCCAGAAAGACCTAGAGAATTGAGGCAAAAGTTGGAAGTGAAGATCTGACAGTGATCCGTAATGACGATATGCTTTCCTCCAGAGATTTATCATGTGCAATCCATCAGCCCCTACTGGAGTCCCAGATGAAACACCACCAAAAACATATACACAATGTGCATCCGGAGGTCCTGAACCAATCAAGCATTCTCTTCCCTCATAACCAGATACTACCCCAGACCTCTATTTGCCAAACTTTGTCGCTCTCAAGATCCCAAGTGATCTTCATCATCCCCCCAATCACAGACTCCTACTCCTATCGTGAGACTGCAGTTGTCTAAAGGATGCATAGCGCAGTAGAAGTAATTTTTCCTTTAGATCCAACACAGCCTCCACCTTCAAGCATTCATCCTTCCAGTGTTCACAAGAGCATTTTTCAAAAAATAAAAATAAAAACCAGAATGCCAAAGCCAAAACCAAAACAAAAGACCATTGAAACTTAGCTGCTCGTAGCAAAAACTCTGCGGCCTTTTTAGCTCCCACCACCATCCAAACTTGATTGATGTCCAACAAGGAAGATCCACCCAGCAATGGCACACCACACAGAGCTCACCCATAAGGAGAGCCATACACAGATTAAACATCACTGCTCATAAGGACTTCAACAAGCTCATAACCTGCAGAAGAACAAGACAATACAAAAACAAAAAACTCAAAAGATTCAACATCAGTCACCATCAACTGTCGAAATTTTGTCGTCTTCAACTTCCAGCGTTTGATGGCACTGTACATTATTCATTCGGGTTTCATCCCCTATTTTCTCATCACACGGCCATGCTTAAGCATTCCTTAAATCACAGATCCCTCACTTAAGGTCATCATTAAATATCTTCTGTCTATACTCTGACATAATAGTCAGCTGTTGTTGTCAGGGACTGGAATCCTCTTTTTATCATAACATAATCGTCAATTTTCAAAAAAAGTTTCATAATCCATCCTTTTTCCAAAACATGATGCTCAAAATGGTGCCAGGCTCACCTGTAGGCTTACCTGACACAACCCGGGCTGGGCCATTCTCTAATATGTAAGGTGCCTCTTCTCCTTCTCAAACAAAATCAGGTCTGTTAAAAGTCTAACAGATCTTTATGCTGGATAATGGATAAGGAGCTCAAAACAAGGCAGTTCTGAGCATTCAGGTCCTGCGCTTGGCTCTCAGTCTTCTGCAAGGCCCTCCTCATTCCCAGTCCTTACCATACACACGAAAATGTTAAGAGTTCAAATTAGGGGATTTTTCAAGGATTACACCACTCAGCTTTTCTCTGCAGGGAATTTTGAAGTTCATCCTTAGTGTAGTACTTTGCAGAAGCAATTGCGCTTGCATCTGATCATAACCATGTGCTGCACTCTATTGGCTTTGCTGTTTATGCATTCCCTCCCACAAGTGGGTATCAGGATGCCAGCCTCAAAGATGCCCAATACAAAACTGTGGAGCTCAAGAGTGATCAATTGGGCTAAAGATCACAGGCTCTAGGCCAGCTTGATTGATGAAACCATTCATTACTACAAGCAAAGGCTTGAAGAATGAGCCTGCAAATGAAGCTCTTAACTCTGGGTTGACCAATGTGCCACAATCTTCATTGCCTCATTGCCACCCCATCCTCCTTCTGGTGCTTCTCCATTTGGTGACATATTTGGGAGTCTTCATGTGGGGGCCAAAATTCAAGCAGACCCATGAACACAACCACTGTCTCTAGCAGCCTGATTTTGTGGCCAAACCCTGGGGAGCACAATGGGAGGCCCAATAATGTTGGACCCCAGGAAGTTGCTTCCATTTTTTGTCCAAATGATGTAGAAAATAATATATGGTATAATTATTTTATTTTATTTTATTTAAATGTAAATAGGGTGTTTAGAATTAGATTATGGAGAATATACATTTTTTTAATTTAGTAAAATATTATTTTATTATTTTATTATTTCATAACATACCAAAAAAATACCCCTTTATTTCACATGATCCATAAAATATATAAAAAATAACTTCCTTTAGTGTTTGACACCATATCCCTGGCCTTAGTTATATGATGCAAGCAATTGATCATGAAACCACCTTGTGAGGATGACAATTCAAAATCCAATGATGTTGGAGAGATTTAGCTTTTCATGCAAGAATATGACAAACTCTACACATTTGCCAAGTTTCTTTGTTGCATGATGATGTGATTTAATATGACTATCAACTCATGTCACCTGAATGAATTATCGATGGTGAGGAAACTAGTTGACAAGTTTATTCATGGCATAGTTAGTGCACAATCATTCTACACCTAGGGTGAATGCACACTATGGTGGCTCACTTTTTGAGTCACAATGCACATTTTTGGAGAGTGCCTTTTCTTTGGACACCTTTAATGAATAATAAAACAATTTAAATTGAGAATTTAAATTGATTATACATTAAAATTTTGATTATAAAAGTACACCCACTTTTCACAATGGACTTTTGAAATACAAAAATATGAAATGGGTGATAGATTGGAATGGTAAAAAATTTGAAAGTTCATATCGAATTCCATTCCAAATTATTTATAGTGATTCAATATATCTTGTAACATCATATAATAAAATTTTATTTGAAATTTCCTTCCAAAATCATAGTCAATTTCTAATTATGGACTTTTGAATGGTTAAAATTGAGCTATATTTTCATAAGACCTTAACATAGTTGTTCTTTTCTCAATTTTCAATTTATTTTTTCTAAAGTTGTATAGATTTGGAATATGTAGGTGGGCTCTTATTAATATGAACTTTATTGTTTTTGATACATGAACTTTATTACCATTAAACCCATGATACCAAAAAAATTCAATTTTAACACTATAAAATGGACTTTTGTGGACTCTTGTTTTTTTTTAAATGGGTCACCTTAGAGTACATACACCCCCTAGCATTATGTATGGATTTACATGACATGAAACTCATGAAACTATGTACATTATTCACATGATCAAACAACAGGTGGTTCTATGACAAACAAGTTTGAAATATAATGAGGAAACCAATAATTGGCATTAGATGGAATGCATTAATATGTTTGTGTGTCTTGTTGTGCCTTTATTCTTCTCATGGATGATATGACTACTCTTCTTTGTTGGGTTTTTGGTGGCTAGTTTGTTTTGTTTTGATTGGTTATTAGTTTGTAACCTCTCATGGTTATAACCACTTAATTTGAATTTTAAATTGTTGTTAGTTGTAAGTTTTGTCTTTCATAACATGTCATGTCTTAAAATCATGCAATGTGAGTTGGAAATGGTGTTATTTAAGTTGAAGAAGATGCATAGTCAAGAGGGAGAAAAAACTACATTTAAAACTTGGGTCATTATGTTGGCAACTATATCAAGCAAATTAACAAGATGACTAGATGTGACATTAGAGCAAAAGAGTTTTTAAATAAACAAGTTGGTTGAATTTGATTCAAGGAACATGCTCATTTTTATGTGTGATTAGTTCTGGTATACTACATTGATGTTTATCATATGCATATGAAGGTGATGACAATAATGAAATAACTAATTATTGCACAAACTCTGCAATTGTGTTAATAGAACAATGTTGACCATATTCTACCTTGTTTTTTTCCCATTTTAATCTTATAGTCTTTAGCACTTTGCATTGGGTTTTGGTGATATTTTTCTTGTGGTAGTTTTCTTATGTTTCCTTCAAATTTAGAATACCTAGAGAGGCTTATATACGATTTTGTGAAACCACTTTTAACTTTGGCATCTAACAAAGTTGTTCACTAGATTTTGACTATTGTATTGGTTTTCTATTATTGCAATATTAATTTGTCATTGGTTTTTTAACATGGACAACCTTGTCCATCTATGCACATCACCTTGCCAAGTCATTAAGAGGACTTTGACATCACCTATATTTTTGTTGATGTAGTGTTAGTTTCTTCTTGTGCTTGCATGCATCCCAAAAAGAGGTTTAGAATGAATGGTTGTAGTTAAGGTACAAGTCATTGTATACTCCCCTACAAAAGATAGGTAAATTCCTACCTTGTGTTGTCAAAGCGCCTTGAATTTTCCTTTCAATAATATGTACTTCACATGTCAACTCCTTTGATTCGCAAAGGTTGATGAGTACTCTCCCACTTGAATGCCTTAACCATCCTACAAATAATTGAGTCTAATACATGCATTGGAAAGCTTTTGATTGAACTTCAAGAAGGGCCAAAATGAGCTTGGTCATCATGTTAATCCTCACTACCTATGCAATATCAAATTTGATCACTTTATAAACAAGCCAACATGAAATGGTACAAGAGCAACTCCATTAGCAACAATATAATGGCATGTACACAATGTGTTTTGGATGAAGTCTAGTTGTGAAATAGTATGAAACTAAATTTGGAAAAATCTAGCAAATATGCATAACATACAAAGATTTCCAAAAAAATTAATAAAAAATGACTTATTTCATTGATTGACCATAATGATTGACCTAAGTAGTGATATTTAAATAGTCTTCCATTTTCATATTGTTAAATTTTACATATTCACAATGGAAATAAAGAAGAAATTAACATGATGTTGGATGTGGTAAACATTGATAAAGGCCCAATAGTGGGTGTGGATGGAGACAATGCTTTAACATTGCTAATTTTTTATTTTGAATGGTAGTTAATTCAAAGACAAGTTTGTGTTGAGAAAGGTGTGAATAGAAAGGATACCATGATGCCTTACTAAATTTGATACCTTATTAGATTGGACACACCCTAATGTTTATTAAAAATATATATTGACATCTATATTATAAAAAAATTGAATTATGCGCTATTATGCACTACTAATGATGATCAATTATTTTATTTTAATGTTTTCATATGGTTTTCAATAATTCATCATTATTTATGTCAATGTCAAATTTAATTTTAATTAGTATACATTTCATGGACATGAAAAGACATGTTAATTTATTTTTCATATCCACATTGGTGGATAGGGAAAAATAACAATCTAGTTATAAAATGGAGGTAGTTATTAGAAAAGGTCGGAGATAGTTGTTGAGAAAGTTAATAGGAAAAGGAAATATTTATTAAGAAATAAATGAAATAGTTAGGTTTGAAAATGAGGTAGCTATTTTAAAAATTGTCTTTGGAATGGTCCATGGATGACCATACAAAGGATTCTAAAAAAAGCTCCCATATATTGGTTTTGATTACCCATCAATGGAATATTGGTGCATGGGTACATTCATGGTTGGGATACACAAAAGGAATTTCTCACCCCAAAATCACTTTTAAAACACTACTTTGAATGACCATTACATTTACAAAATAATTTATTTAATAGGTTTTCTTTTTTCATTAGATCCTCAAATACTTCTTGATTAAAATGGTGATGATTTTTTATGATTTGGATGAAGAAAACATGTCCTTAAATGTCCTTAAGGATGATTTTTAAATTACTTCCCACTGCGCAATTTTATCAAAAAGGAACCAATAGGACTAACAATATTTGTTCAAATTTCCCCATATTTTGACCACATATAGAACAAAGTATGTTCTATATGATGGCACAATTTTTTAATATGATAAATCACCAAATTTTATGGAATTGATGCTAGAATCTTGGATTTTTTCATGAAAATGATGCATTAATAAGGACAATCAAATTATTATCTTTAATTACAAATTTACATTCCAAAGGTTTGAAAAGAAGTATAGGAGACCCGGGTGTAAAAAACAAGGCGTTATTTGATGTTTTTAATAGGGTTTTGGCACTCCAAATGAAAGTATGTTATTTTGAAATGTTTAAGTAGTCATGCATCCCTTTTTGGTTTGTACTTGAAGAAGAGATTCAAAATTTGTTCAATTGATTTGAATATTCATTATAACACTTATTGGTTGAAAGCTTAAACATACATATCCCCCTTTCATTGTTTTGCATCTCATAACATTCAATTTACTTAGTCCTTGCTTTAGGATTCAAGACACAAGACAAATGAGTGTCATGGTTCCTATTGTAGTACCCCAACTATGAATGCACATGCATGTCTATATATGTTGTTCATGCCTACCTTTTCCAAGATTAATTACCTCACTCCTTTCTAATAACTATTTCATTCATTTATCATGCCCACCTATATGGACATGAAAAGGCAAATTATCATGTGCATTTTCATATCTATGTTATGTATATTAAAATAGTTTAGTAACCTACCTCTTTCAAACCTATTTACTTAACCCCTTCCCCTCCACATGAAAGATTTAATATAAATGATGGTGAACTATAGGGAACCATATGTGAACATACAAAAAAAAAGAAAAAAAAGGGGGATTTTATTTAGTTTGGAATTGTGTATAATTTTATTTTTTCAAAAACATTGACTTGGATTTTTATGAATGAGAATGTCAATCATTTTTTCATCCATTTTGATACATAACATCCATGCTTTGCATTTCTTGATTCTTGTTTACATTTTCCTAAATATGTTTTTTAATCTTTATTTGTCGTGCTTGAATTCACCTCTACAATTTTTTTAATGTAATGGAAAGTTGCATAAGGATGTATGGAAAAATTGTGTTATTGACAATGAATGAGATATTTAATAAATGATTTCAATGAGATGTGTTTTTGAACCAATCTTGAGTCAAATTTTAACATTTACACAATGACATCCACCAAACATTTACACCCACAATATCCCATTCTCCATGACCAAAGCTTTAGGACATTATTTGCCAAACCATTTGTGTGTACAATTGGAATGACAAAAAGAAAAAAATTGAAGAATATGTTAGTGACAAGGCTTATATCCCTTAGGTTTTCAAGACTTTTGGCACTATGGAAGTTGAAATTTCAAATTGCAACACTTTAAGCAATTAATTTATTAAAAGATAGACAATCTATAAAATATTTTAATTATTGTCAAATCCATCAAGTTATTACCATAACCTAGCTTCAGTTTCCACAAATTGACAAAACAAATATTATTATTTTTTCAAAAACTGAATTCGTATTTTAATTATGAAATTATAAATTTTCCATCATCTACTATGATATTGTGATATGAATAATGAAAATATTTTGAATGTGGCCTATGACGATTTTCAACATGTCAACTTCAAATTTTCACAAATTTTCATTTCATTATTTTGGGCATTATTTAATGACAAAAATAACCTTAAGGTAAGGCACATAATGTTGGTAAGGATTGCAAGGATTTTGAAAATTAAAATAATTTGAACCATTTTTTGGGGTGATTGTGTTGCAAACTATATATGTTATGGAATCAAAATACCCAAAAATGTTATTTTTATTTTAATGTAGATAGGCTTTTTGAATTTCTAATATTGATTCTACAAACTCAATCTTCATGCTTAAAGAGAATTCCCACTTTGTTTGAAATAATTTTCATTATAAAGCATTTGCATTTGGGCTTGAGTTGCATTTTCTGCTTCATTACCAATATTTTTGTGGTTTTTCCCCTTGCTAGGAAACATTTTAAAAAATTGTTAAGGTTGGTGAATTGTGTATCATGGAATATGCTTGGCGATGTGGCAAGCTTAGGATTTTCCCCCTATTGATTTAGGTTTCAAACATCTTTTCCACTGTTAATTCACATTACAAATGAATCTAACCACACCTAGAAGTGGAACCAACACAAGGCTACCTATCCCACCTAGGAAAAAATCTTTTAAAATGCTTACATAGGATACCCATACAAGTTATGAATTTAAAAATGTGTCGTAAGGATGTTTTCCATGGTGTTGGGAACTTTAGTTGTTGATCTTTCTAATTTTATCATGAATTAAAAAACCAACACTTAAAAACTTAAAATTGACATTTGGAAAAAATGTCTAAAACTTGGTGCATTAGAAACCCAATTGTGGTGTAGAAGATTAAAACACATCCCTTGCAAGACTTAGAATCATATGTCAAATCAAAGTTGAGTTATTGGTTTACCATGAATTCATGATGAGGTGGATGTTATATATAAGTTTTTTTGGTGAGATGTTAGCATTGAAAAAAAATTCCTAGGAAGATATTTTTCAAAAACTAAATGGAGGCAAAAACACATAAAAAGATATGTACCTTGCAAATGGATAGAGGGGATGAATTATTGTCAAAAAAAAATCATAAAATATTGTAACAATCACGGAATCAAACAATAATTAGTTCAAATAATGTTAACACCCTAGTGAAATGGGGTCACCAAATGCCCAAATTGAACCATTGGCATTTAAAAGAAAAATTTCAATCTTCTTTTAAAGTGAAAGTGTAAACACTATAACATATTTAATCAATCAGAGTCCCATTAAAAGTGAACAAAGAGA
>Ga0209208_10009138_pt1 | contig 13080 bp, 14 predicted proteins | sample S1TSphfallax_3_FD_187694 | JGI IMG/M metagenome (GOLD analysis project Ga0209208, IMG submission 187694) | Host-associated microbial communities from peat moss isolated from Minnesota, USA - S1T2_Fd - Sphagnum fallax MG (SPAdes) (version 2) | ecosystem: Host-associated > Plants > Peat moss >...
CAACTTGTACACAACTAAGTTTAGAAGTATGGCACGCTGCAATACCTTTAGAGGTTCGGCAATAATTAAATTATCTTTTAAATGCCAAAATTTCCAGAAATTCTTTGTTTGAAATGCTGAAATTTAAGGAAATTAAAAAGGAAGGCAATCTTTTTTTAAATTGACGGAAACCCAAGAGCTTCTTGCATCAGGCCAATCCTCCATTGTAATGCAAGTATCCAACAATTGAGAACTTTTCTCTATCCTATAATTTGGTTGAACATTATATATGTCTCTCCACTTTTGCAAAAAGAAGCCATAGAAATAGTTGTAAAAAATCTCATAATTCATTATGTTACAACTTTGAAGTCAAGAAAACTTGCCATTGAAGAAGTTGGCTATATTTATTGCCAAAAATTTCATAAATTTTTATTTTCACTACTGAAATGAATTTAAAAAATAAATAAAGTATTCAACATTCAATTGCCAAACCTGAAAAGGTACTCCAGTATCAAAAACTTGTCCTTGGATTTGCAATGGGCAAATTGCAAGCTGGAGTGGAGGAAGGCCCTTTTTATAGAAAAAATGAACAAGACAACTTTCAACTATCATGAGGCACAATATCTATGGATGGGCACACATCATAATCATATGGAGGATAACCCATCTATAGGGTGAATTTAAGATCAAATCATTCTATGGGATTTGGGGATTTATGCTTTTTGACTATCGCCAGCTCCCTTCAACAAAAACAAAACCCTCCTCAAATGAGGGAATACATGCAAGTGGAGGTACCTTTGTTGGAACACATTTCTGATTGACATGTATACAAGAGCTCAAACATCAAATAGGTCGATCATCCAAGCAACTAGAACTTGTAAAACTTTAGGTCTATCCTTTGTTTGTCTTAAATGAGTCATCAGATTCTCATGGCGTAAAAAAGATGCATGCTAGTACATACTTGCACGACATTTCATGCAGAGAAACGACTGCAAGAGACACAATCACAGCAGGAATCAAGGTTGCTTTTGGCATCTAAACAAAAGGAAATTGAAGGGGAAAAAAGGGCAAAGAATTAAATAAGTGTCAAAAGAAATGCAACATATAAAAAGCGCTAGTCATTGCCAATCAATTTTCTGATTTTGCAAGTGGTGAATTCTTATTAAAAAAAATTCCATATGTTCTTTTTTGAATTATAAAAATTTGTCAAAAAAGAATTTCACAAATAGTGAAAATTTGGCACACAAAACAAACACGACCGATTGGGAGCTAAAGGTCATTTCTTACACAACTTCCAAAAACACTACAGAATCTATCAGAAGATGTTTTATCTGTCAAAAAGTAAGTGCAGGTAGTACAAAAAGTAGTGCTGCAATTTTTTCCTCCAATCTGCCCTTTGCCCCATTTGTTTTTACCTTGTGACACCTAAACACATGTTGGGTCCATGTTATGCATGTTTTGAACATGTTATGGATATTAAGGGTATGTAACATATCACTGGGCGTGTTATGCGCACTTTGAAACAGTCATAACATGAAAAGTTATGAGTGCAAAATGTGCCTGGGTATCACTCAATTTCTTTTAGAAAATATGAATGGGGCAAAGGGCAGACTGAGGGGAAAAAATGGCAGGAGCATTACTTGTGTGTACTGACTGATTTAACATTTTCCGAATCTAGATATCCCACCAGGTTTTCTACAAAAGGAACAAAGATACATATGTCGTTTTCACTATTAGTTTTGTAAGCTGTACATATATAGCATGTGGTTTTCATGGGCAACATTAATTCACTTCCATAAATAACAAGCCATGCATCATGTACGGGTTGTTCCCTTTTATGACAAGTTCAAACAAAATGATGAAAAGATGCAAGAACCTTCCAACCTGGTTGGGTGTATGAAAGACCTTCTTTCAGCATTTCCATTGTAAGGAAATGCTGGCATGAAAGGGGCTCTATTGGGCTCCTCCATGCATCCACTTGTGGTAAACATCTTTTGATCATGGCTTTGCATCAAGTTGGAAAATGGGAAATATACTAGATTATTATTTTTGATTTGAGAACTTCCTCATTCAAAAGGAGTTTAAATGCTAGTTTAATTTTTTTTATCCATGTGTTTTCTCAAGCTTTGTGGGTTGTTGGGGTATAAGTAGGGTACCACCTTCAGAGTGATGCATTCCTGAAATAAGTGCCCACCCAAAGGGCAGAGCCAAGGGGGTCCTTATTTCAGGAATACCCAACATCAAGCACTAGCAGGACAAAAAAATTGTCATTTTTTTTCGGGTGATATCTGGTTGGTATCACAAAAATAATTGAAAAAAGAGGCTGCCTATTCAAAAGCAAAATAAAGTTATCGGTAAAGTCAGGTAAATACGGCACTGGAACCCCCTGTTTGGTCACATAGGGGAAAAAAAAGCCTGTAACTGGGCTTCAACTGGGGCATGAAACTCAGGTTAGCAGCAAATTTGGTGGTAAACTGAGTTTGCCCCCCTCATTTCTTTTCCTCCTGAACGCCTTCAACCAATCACTGCTGCTGCTATGTGTACTGTACCTATAAAGGTTCACAAGTTCAACTCTTTTTTTTGCAATGAGACAATTTGATTGGCCCATCTCAAAAAAAGTCAAAACTATGGAAGCTCCCCAAAATAGAAGATTCTATGGAAAGGTGGAACAATATAGGTGAGAAGGGGAGGACTTTGGGCAAAACATACGGGATTAAAGTGAGGTGCTAGTGTGAATAGCCTTGCAGAACACATAGGGAACATATTGGGAACTTGATGAGAATTTGAATGGAACATGTTGGGAACAAAGGAAAAAAGAAAAAATTCAAGGCACTTTGAGTGCAGGCTGAGCCTTCTCATTGGCTACATGAAATTTCTATTTCCAAAACTGTTCGTCACCATATTTGGCCTGGGCTAATACCCCCATTATGAACTCGGGGTACTTATTTTATAATCCCGAGTCTCCGTCTTTCATACTCTTATTTAATAAAATTTCATGACTTTGTGGACAACAGCCAGGAGGGGAAGCATCAAATGAAGGATGCAACTCAGGCGCAAATGCCTGCCCCTTTTGTGAAGGAAAAAATCTACTTGATACTGGGCCCTCAAGACACTAGAAATTTTCCCTCAATGCTTTACGGCACCAAACATGGAGATCTCATTTCTGAGATATATTGAGTACTGAGTACCCTAGCACAGGGGCAACTTGTGCACATGCATGTCACGTAATTAATTCCTTTTGAAGATTTCATTCCCAAAATAGAAAAAAACCAAAATATTCCAAAATATTTCTCTTTTTCCTTCATGGAAAAAATGTTCTTTGAAAAGAGTAATTTTTGAAAATTTTAGCATTTCTATGAAAAAAAAATTGGGTCTTCAAGAGGAAGCAATTTGGATTGAACCAGGGACCCCGTACGCTTTGCTTTTCACTTTTGGCCGAAAGGTCAAAATCTTTATCTTCCTATCGCATGCACGTAAGAGGCATCATTCATTAAAGTACTTCATGACTCTGAAAGATATTTTTCATTTCGCATGGATGAAGTACTTTCAAAAACCGGACTGCTTTTTCGAATGTCACCTTTAACCCATAATGGCTTTTCATGGGATTTGAAATAGCTAAGGGGTGACGTGTGGATGTGCATTGTGGGTGATGGAAACATAAATAATTCATGTCTTTATTTTTGGTTGCATGGGGTTGTCGAAGAGCTTTCAGGTGATTCATTGATCGGGCATTATTACCACATGGAATGGAGTGAGGTTTAAGGCCTCACCATTGCCCACATTAGTGAGTGCACCATGAGGGTGATGAAGGGGTATGTAACCTGGTTGGGAGTCAAGGAATCATGACAGTGTCCAAAGATAATTTGTGATTAATTTTTTGACACATCTAACCCAAGTGGAATCATTGAAATCCATGGAGAAATGAACATGATATTACCTTTGAAGTTGCCCGGGAACCTAATTGGAAATGAAAATTCTCTAAACACACATGGCACCTTGTCAATGAATATTTTCTCTTTCATAACCAAATAGTCAACAACTAGCAAATGAATCACACCTACCCCCATCACCAAATTGGATGATCTCCAAAATGAACATATAACTATGAAGCAAGGTAGTTTGTTTTGTTTTGTCATGTTGAGATCTCCCAAATCATGGTGTTCTATGGTGTGCTCTTGATATCTTCAGAAAGCTCTGTATGAGTAGGTGTGCACCAACTTGGTTTGAGATTGTTTGGAACTATGGTGTGGAAGTTATTGATTATTGAATCATCTTTTTAATGAAAAGTAAATAAAATCAAAACTGAAAATTTTATTGGAATCGAGGGCATTCTTGGTGTTATTGGAAAGCCTTCGACAAGTCAGATTTAATAGAGTTTATTTCACAATTTTTAGAGCTCAGATGTGGAAGATATTGATGCTTGAATGAATTTTGTTGCTAGAAATTCAAACAAATTGCAAAAATTGGATTTCGAAGGAAAAATCAGTTGAGCCCTCAATGTGTTCACACTTGGGCCAACGGCAAAAGTTACATTAGTATTTCATTAGATAAACATTCACATTTTTCTATGTAATTTCAATCAAAATTACAAAAGGTTATAAAATCAAATAGACATGGGTGTTGGAACGTTTCATGAACCCTAAAATTGTAAGCATGCATTTGTAAGATGCAAGTATGTGGGCACAGTGGTTGGCTTTTTGCAAAAGCCCTGTTCTATTAAGTTGAGCCCTTTTACCTCCTTGCTTTTAAAGGTTTTTAGTGAATGAAAAACAAATTGAAACTTTTTTTTCATTTTTTCTACAGTGATCATGAAGCTTTTCATGGTTGCTAGAAAAAATGAGCTTGCAACTTCAATTGTGGTTTGTGTTTATGTGTTTTTCTTCTTAGTTCAATCTTCATTTATGTATGTGGTAGATTTTAATATTTTGTCACTAATTTATTGTTTAAGTTTGTGGTTCAACTTATCATTTTGTAAATATTCATAATTTATAATGCTAAACCTATTATAGAAATCAAAAAATAAACCCAAACAAAATCCCTCCCAGAATCCATATCTACAACAATACAACATTAGCAGTAATTTGAAAATAGATTCATATTATATGAAATTATAAACTTTAAAAAAATACAATGTAATATCAATGTTCTTTTCCATCAAAACTCTTTTCTAACCCATATCATGAGCTTTTCCTCATCTTTAAAAACTATTCATTGTACTCTTCCCTAAATCCTTCTTGATTTCCCACCATCTTTCTAGTGTGATATTCTCCTTAGTTTGATTGATCTTCTTAATTTTCACAATATTCTTTCTAGTTTGTGTGATCATCTTTTTGGTTTGTGTCATCCTCTTCTTGGTTCAATCCTTTTTTTAGTTCATGTGGTCCTCTTCCTACTTTGATCCTCATTGCATTCATATTGATGTGCAAGTCCCATTCATTATTCCCCCAACCTCCTATTATGTCAATAAAAATTAGAAGGGCGTAGTTTGGTTGTAACATGCCCTTGCTTATTTTGTATTTTTGTTCTTGCCTTTTGTTGAATTGCTTATAATGTGTGCCAAATTTCAACCCATAAACCCAATGGATTTGCTTGGAGGCTTGGTCAAAAATTGTTGTGAAAAGATCACCTACCTTTTGTGCATTTGAATTGCATAACACTTTGACAAAAAATCCCTTTAATGTCTTTTAAGTATTATTTAATCTATGCATTTTACCATAGATAATTATTTTCCTAGCCTTCTTTGCTTCCTTTTCTTAACGTTTTACTTTTTTGAATCCATTTGCTTTTGTTTTATTCAAATATTTTAAGGATCTTTAAATATTTATAGAAGTTACAATATGTGACTACAAATAGTCTATTAAGGGCTTTAATCCTTTCGTTTGTCTTGCAAGAAAATGTGGCAATTATAACAAGTTGTTAAAGTTCATCACCTCTGAGGTGTGGATCTCATGTTTTAGATTAAAACTAAAATCATCCATTGCAAGAAACCTTGTAATATATTGCCATTCATTTTGCAACTATATGTGATTATGTGCAATCATCTATCATTTGCAATTTTGTTTTATCATTTTTTCAACTAGTCACCATCTTTTAAAATTTATATAGGAAATTGTATTAAAGTGTTGAAATTTTAATTTATTTTAATTTAGGGTTTTTCTTTTAGTAAAAGGATTTTGAACTTGAAAAACAATTATTTGAAAATAATCAATTTTGCAAAGCATAAAATTAAGAATATTTTAATATAAAAAATTTGATGGGACAAAATTTGAAATGATAATAACATTTTTTTTTACGATAAACTTGACTAAAGTGACATATTTGATTATATGTCAAGATAACTATTAACTAGGCTAAAGAATAACCTAGGCCTACCTACATACCTAACCACCCACCTCCTATTTTTCCCCTACTATCCTACCTACCTACCTACCTTATATTTTTCACCCACCATCCTACATCTTTACCCACCAACCTACTTATCTACATACCTACTTCATATTTTTCACCTACCATCTTACATCCTTACCCACTAATTTACTTATCTACATACCTACTTATTTCTTACTTTCGATTTACCATCCTACATCCTTACCTGCCTACCTATTTATAGGTACCTACCTACCTCCTACTTCTCACATACCATCATGCATGCCTACCTACCTACCTACCTACTAATTGTTTAATTTTTTTATTTACCCACATAATTAATGATGTGAAATAAACAAGTGAAATAAAAAACTTGACAAGTTTTGTTAACTTTGGAACTTGTAATCCATTGGTAGGGACCTAGTTTAGACCTCCTAAAATGTGGCATTCTATTTTTAGATGCCACATTTAGATAATATAAGGTTTCCTGGACGCCGAAAATAAAAAATGAATGTTTTGTCCGGAAACGCTGCGCAGATGTGTCATTGGAGGTGTTCTCATCGTACATGACATACCATGTTGTGTAAAACACCATTCCAACTCCTTCACGCTCTTGAGTTTGGCTTGCTAATCACCGGTCGTGACACAAAGTCCATGGTCACTTTAGTGATGTGCCGCTTCAGTGTGTGCTTCAAGCGCGCAGAACAGCCAGGGGCCAAACGCTAACAAACAAAAAACACCAAATACTACTCGGCCCCTTTCCACAACGAAAACTATGAAAAACACAATAGTATTCAACACCTTGTTGAATGGGAGAAATACAAAAAAGCTAGCAAGGAAGAAAAAATGGAGTTTTTTAAAACAATGAAATATGTTTTGATCGAAAATTTCATCCGCACAAATGGCAATATCCTCAAATTCATTGTGGATTCGAAGATTGTCGAAAACATCGTTGCACAGCTATTTTTTCGTCCTAACAACGACTTGGATGGGTTGTCCCTAGAGAAATCCATGGCACTTTTTTAAAAAGTGCTCGACACCACGACCTCGTATTGCATCACCATAAAAAATATGAAATGGTTCGAACTCACTCTCGATCACACTTCAATTGGTTTGTCGTTTCATTAAACGTCTATTGTTATTGATTAGCACAAAGAGGTGTTTGGGAATGCAAAGCTGGTGGGCCTCAATGATCACATTGTCAGCCAGTATGTCCGTGTGAGTGTCGCCATCAATCTTCAATGCATTTCAAACATCTTGAGCTCTCCTTGTGTGTGGTTGTTTGCGCTTGCTACTAATAGCTCCACACATCGATCTATGTCGTACATTGACATTCGAATCCGCATTTGTCCCAATGATTCCTTGGAGAGTCTACACCTGATCGCAGTGCCCTTTTACAATCTTCATACAGTAGAGAACATTGTTGCCATGATCTGTTACATTCTGGATGTGTTGTATGCACGTTGGCGATCTAAGATTATTGCTTTCAGCACCGATGGCGAAAACACAATGACTGGGCGACATGCTAGTGTAGTAACATGAATTGATCACAAGTCTGAGACCAAGCTCATGCGCATCTAGTGTGCGCCTCATCAGACTGATTTTGTCATGAAGGACATTAGTCATTCCTTGGATAACGGATTGTTCTATAAGATCGCCGACGATTTTAGTGTTCATCTGCGCCACCAACAAAACTTGCAACTGGAAATGGGCAATACGTGCCCTAAAGATACCAATTGATGGGTTCATCTTGAGTGCATGTTATCCTGGATACTCAAACATCACCATCGATTGTTGATTTAGATTGATGAGAAGAAACCCACTTCTGCACCGGATGATTCGTGGTGGTTGATGACGGCCAAGGTTTGGCCATTACTCAAACTCGTCAATGTCATCTTGGTAATCCTGCAATCTCCTAATATCATTCTCTTGCAACAAACATCATAGATTGAGAATCTAGTCGGCCATTTGGTGGGCACAATGAATATGGAACTGGTGGGTACTAACGATGCATTTAAGGCCATGCATGTTTCATAATTCATTGTTGTGGATCATTGGCGGGTAAAAATCGAAGATGTCTCGCGCCATCTCCGTAGCCAAGGATCATGGGCCCGTGATATGTTTTTAGGTTTGGATGTGGCTAATCAAATGTTGATCCTGAAGGAGATTGCGCATTTCCGATTGAAACTAGTGCAAGGTATATTGGCTATTTAGGTTGAGCATGACTCAAATTACGAGGTTGCGCTCGGTCTTGCTCCTCCTGTGATGTCGTTCCAACTTATTGAGATGGCATCGTGTGATTTTATCGATTCAGTTTTTGATCCATATCGAAGTCAATTGGCAAAGTTTTGGCGTGATGAAAAGATCGATCTCATTGAACGACATCAATAGGAACTCTTCAATGCTTTCAAGAGAGAACCCAGCTCCAAGCTCCTCATTGATAAGCAAGATCATACAACGTTTTTCAATACAGGATGGGATGATCTGAAAAGACGCTTTGAAGATTTGCAAATGTTCTGTGGTGGATTAGCAAATGCTTTCGCCAACACAACAAAGGTTGAGTCGGATTTTAACATTCTGAAATGGGAAAAAGATGACTTTCGACGGTCAATGATGAACTTGATGCTGGAGGGCATCTTTTAGGCCAAGCAACATTGTGTTGTGATGGGAATTCTTGTTTCGACTGGGTTCAATGATGGCACTGGGGCCCAATAGAAGGAGCAACTGACACTTTTACAACTTATGTCACGAAAATTGATTAAATTTGAGGCAATTTGCCACTTTTTATTTATTGCTGATTTTGAAGATTTTTGGACGTCGAATTTAAACTAAAAGTGGTAAAATCAATGTTTGCCATATATTAGGAGGCTTGTATAATTAATGTGTTAATTTTTTTTTGGATAGATGGATTTTATTACCATTGAACCTGTGATACCAAAAAATAAAATAAAAATTTAACACTGTAGAATGGAATTTTTTAAACTCTTGTTTTTTCAAAAAATGATCCATCTTAGTGTGCATTTTACCTTTAAAAAAAGTAGAAAATATATTCAATGATTTAGCAACCTTCCTCATTGAACATGTCCCTTTTTCACCTACTTCCATGGCTTCTTCTAATGCTTGATTTATCCATTTCCTTCTTTTTCTTTTTTTTTTTGTGGAAGTCTATTAACCCTTGGGTCTTTAATTTGTTTCTTTTAATGTAAATAATGGTGGAAGGTTTTCCTTGTTTAACATTGTTTGATCCAACATATGCTTTTTCATTTTTAGGGTACATTTAGGTTCATAGGCCCAACCTTTTTTGACCCCAACCTCTAGTAGTTAAAAGATGTATGTTTTAAACCTACCCATTTAAATATCCTTTTTTTTCTTTTCCAAAAATCAAACCAAGAAAATACAAAGTCGATTATGTCAAAATAATGCTATTGTGCATCCCAATGTAATTTTCCATATGTAGATAAAAAAACATGGAAGTCCTCAAAGTCCTCCCACTTAAATTAACATTTATTATTGTAATGCAAGTTATTGGAATGAATATCAATGTGTGGTTGTTGTGCGCAATCTAAAATCTGTAATTTTTTAGCCATGTTATTTTAAAATGTAAGACAATTAAATTGTTGGATCCAACAAAACTAAAGGATTTACCTAAACCTTTCATTGTATTTTTTTTCTATGAAATCAATCCTTATTTCAACCATGCCATTTGATTTTTGTAAGTGTACAGGTACTAAAGATTTAACTCTTTCTCCTTTACATATTATAATTTCATTTTTAAACACCAACCTTTCACATGTTTTGTTTTCAAATTTGAATTTTTTTGTTCTACATATTTTATTTTCATGCTTGGTATGTTTTTCTATGCTTTCCATTTAAATCTATCTTTTGCTTATTTATATGTTATTATTTCAATTGGGCAAACAAACCTTGCTTGTATTTTATTTTTATATTCAAATTTTTTGGTTCTACTACATTCCTCAACACAATTACACTAGCACATAAGAGCTATAAAATATATTGGTCTAGGTCATCTTCTAAACTAGTTGATGTGGAAAACATATTTGAGAATTAAGATAATTCAAAATGAGTGAAGTGTTGTTGGCATGAATTATCCTTTAAGAATAATCATTTGCTCAAATTTTGGTGGGAACCCAAAGTGTTCAAACTACAGGAAAGACCAAGGTGTGGCACTTTTAGATTCTTCATTTATTTCTTTGATTTGTAGGATCCAAAAAAAATGTTGTGTTGAGGTTGTTTAATTCTTGTTGGGTATGCTTGTGCATTGTAAGTTTGAATTTTTTTGTGCTCATTAATGGTTAGTTACATGCCTTTTAATGTGATAATCTTTCTTTGTGTTGTTGAATTTTTCCAAAAAGACCTTCAAATGACACCCATAACCTTGTGTGTTCCCAAACCTTTCATAAATATGGTTTAGACTCCATTTAAACATGCACATGAATAGTCAAATGGTTTCACACTTTTGTTGGTTGGCCAAATCAATAACAATGAACACATTTGATTACCAACTAATGTTTAGAGATGGGCTAAGTTACCTTAATGAGCACTAACTTTGGACACATATTTATAAATTGATCAAAAAGTTCCAATACTTGAATTCACTTGACAAATTTTTGTATGTTTTCAAAATATCTCAACTTCAAATTTCAAAAAGTGAAAGGCTTGATTCTTGCTTGAAAAACCACATTTCACTCAAATTTTATGTATGCATAAATTGGTTATTGTGAAAATATTAAAACAAATGATAAATGGAATGTTAACCATTCCACTTGAATTTTATGAATATATAAATTGGTCATTATGAATGTAATATTAAGAGAAATGTTGAGTGGCATGCAAAAAATCATTTTTTGGCTAGTGAAATTTAAAACCCAACCTTGGGCAACAATTATCCACTTTTGCATGAGTTCAAAGAAGCCTTGTTATAGGTATTACCGTTGTTTAGTTGATTTTGACTAAAAAAATTATTTAATTTTTTTCAATGTGTAAACTTTGAATCCAACAACTAGTTTTGTAATCTTAGTCATGGATGAATAGATTTAATTGGGATTCTTAACAAGGATTCATGTAGAAATAAAATAAGTGCAAAAAGGTATTGAGTTTTAAGGTGTCAAGGACTCTACTCTTGTTACATGTTCAATGTCACCTTGTCTTTCAAACCAAGGTTTAGGCCATTGAATTTCAAAACTTTGCCATGCAACCAACAATCTGTTCATTCACTATATTTGTTATTATCATTTTCAAGTACTTCTTTTGGGAAGATGATAAGTACCCTTGACAAGCTTTGTTTGAACATCCTTATGACACCTTACATACTTTCATGCAAGGTTTGAATGAATGTCCTACCCAAAATTAGATCAATAAAAATAAAGACACTTTTGTTGTAAATGATATGTAATAGGCTAATGGTGGACAATATTTTTTGCTTCTTTCACAATGTGAGTTCAAACTCCATGGGAATAGCTGAAAATTGAAAAAATCTAATCCTTAATTAGGGCAAGCATTGATGATGGAGGACAAGAAATGTATGAATTTTTTGTCCTTTAATAGGACAAAATTTGATGGTGGGGGACAAGAACTATTTGCATTTCTTGTTTTGAAATAGGACAAGTATTTACGATGGAGGACAAGAATTGTGTACATTTTTTGGTCATTAAGTAGGACAAGTATTGATGGTGGAGGACAAGAACTGTGTAATGCACATAATCACACAACAATCTACTTTTAGGCCTCTCCCCTTCTTTTGATGGCCTTATTCTAACTTGGGTTGTCATATTTTCCTTCTTTTGATATTTGCACTTTAAGTCCATGTCGGGTGGCCACACAACTTGAAAGAGTTTCTTGGCTTGTGCAACCCAATAGTTACTTTTAAAAAATAATAATAATAGCAGGGTTGAATCAACTTATTCTAATTGTGAAGCGCATTATTCCAAGCATGTGCAAGCCAAAAAAAGGTATGGTTAAAAGTGCTGTCTCCATTTTTATTTTGTATTTTTTTTGAAGCACAACAAGCATACCCAACCTGACAAGCCATCACTAGCCCCCAAGTGAAGCTCACTAGCGGAGAGGGCTGGTAGGAGTTTCACATGCACACCACTGGGTTTGAACCCAGGATCTCTTTTAGGGGTCTATTTTGTCTTTCAATGCTAAAGAATTTTGCACTAGATTTTTATTTGATGAGACACAAACTTGGGATCGGATTTGAACCAAAATTTTCAATCATATAGTACTAGGTGATGTCATCCCCACTCTTGTTTTTGTCTGTGGAGGGGATGGGGGAGGTGGAGGCCTTAAGAAATGTGGGATTCTACTTGAATGCAATATGGAACCAATCAAGTGATGAACAATTTTAAAAGAAGGGTTGTACTCTTATTCGGGGAGGGGGCAAGGGGATTGGCTTATTTACCTTGCTAATGCATAAGTGAATAATTTTGAAAATTGCACAATCTGACCAATTTGTATTGTTGAAAAAACCTCCAAAAGAGGCTAAAGTTTTAAGGCCCACTTTACACTAGGAGTCAGGGCCAAAAAAACTTGGGGCCAACTTTAAGCAGTTTTGATTTTTAGTTAGGCCCCAAGTTGCTAATAAATGCTGGAACATTGGCCCCAAGGGTTGCAAATTGGCTTCCCAGATGCAATGGAATCCTTTTTTTTCAGCCTTGGGGCCAATACAATGCCATAAAGTTCAGCATTTATTAGTAACTTGGGGCAGATTGAAAA
>Ga0209208_10009139_pt1 | contig 13079 bp, 9 predicted proteins | sample S1TSphfallax_3_FD_187694 | JGI IMG/M metagenome (GOLD analysis project Ga0209208, IMG submission 187694) | Host-associated microbial communities from peat moss isolated from Minnesota, USA - S1T2_Fd - Sphagnum fallax MG (SPAdes) (version 2) | ecosystem: Host-associated > Plants > Peat moss >...
CAAAAAAAATTAACATTAAAAAGTTTGTATATTATGAAAATCAAGAGTCTTTTTGTGAATTAATAATGTTTGATGGAACACTTGCTCAACTTTAAAGGTCTTTCGCTCAAATCAAACTCAAATTTAAAATATCCAATGGTTCAATTTAAATTTCTCAAATCCATATTAATCCTAAAATAAAACTTGCCATGATTAACATGTCATTAAAGGGGCACCACATATATATAGTTTTGAACATGATTTGACATGTTTTTGGCTTGTTGTTTTGCATTTTTACCCCATCCTAGGTCGTTATAGGTTAATTTATCTTAGGTTATTTTTAATTATTTTAAGTTATCTTACCTTAGGTTATACCTTAAATTAAAATTACATAATCTTAAAATAATCTATAACAAAAAGGTCAAAATGAGATCAAAGGAGCCACAAAAGGTGTTAGATGTTCGTCATAAAAAACTAGAAATTTATTTATTTTTTCCATTTGAAACCATGGTAATCATGGCACATCATTCCCTCTTAACACACATGAATGTCAAGAAATTCAAATTAAAAATCCATTTGAGACAATTTTAAGTTTTGGTTTAGTTAAGGACTTTTGAAAGTGAAAAAAATTGTCAATTAAAAAGGACATTTTTACAAAGGACTTTTGAAGATCCCATATAATAGAAATAAGTTGATGGTAAAAAATATGAAATAATAATAACCTATTAGACACATTAAAAAGAAATTAAAATTTAAAAAATGTGGAATTCTAAAATTTTGAAAATTCAAAGTATGTACATTTGAAATTTGAAATTTTCAAAACTTCAAGAGTGTTTTACAACATATAAATGAGGTATAATGTACATGATGTATTAAACAAAGTTGTAGTTTATATTACATTAAATTCAAATTTTAAAAATAAATTTTTATGGGTATGATTTCAAATTATCATCATTTTTCAAGATGAACATAGAATTTGCAAGGAATATGTACATTTTTACAAATTCATATTTATTAAAAATGATTAAAAAAAATTTCTTTGATTTATTGGGGCAATTCTAATCATTTTTCATAACAAGTTGCAAAAAAAATCATTCGTATGAAAAGGTTATTGTGGGAAAAAAGATATGAAGGATTAATGTAAAGTTGTGGCTCCTTTCATCTCCTTTTGACCCAAAATCATTTAGAATAATCAATAATAACCAAAAATAGTCAAAGGTGGAATAACTTGGAATAGGGAGTAAACTTAGTAAGTTGTACACAAAAATTACCTCATTTAGGTTGGATGAAAGTAGATGTAAGATAAGAATGAAATCTATCAAAACATTGTTGTACATCGAATGTTTGTAATTGAATGATCAAATGTGACATAATTATTCATTTTTTAAAATTTATTTTCAACTTTCAAATCATTTCAATTAGGTTTTTGTTTACTTGTTTGAAATGCAAGTAATTTTAGAGTCTATTTTTTGTAGTGAAGAACATATTTTATTTCTTGCAAATTATATGGTAAGTAGGTTTTAACAAATATATTTTCTATTTTCTATTAAAATCATAATTCAAGAATATAATGATATTATATCCCCAAAAATAAAAGACCAAATGAATTTTAAAAATAGACAAAAAGTATCTCCATTTACAAAATTTACCACCTAGTGGATTGGGGATATTTTGGTATATTTTAAAAAAACTTTTGGTCCAAATTGTTTTAAAGTAAAATTTTATAACAATAGTGGAGGTGTAAGAAGGTTTTCAATTATATTTCCATCCATTTTTATGCTATTTTTGGGGGTTTATATGCATTAATATAAATTAAAGTTAGAGACATTCACTTTTTATGTCTACTTTGTCATGCTTTTATTCAACAGTTAAAAATAACCTAGAATAACATAGGGTGGAATAGTTAAAAATAACTTAGGTCCTATCATAACATGAGGTGGAATAACTTGGAACAATTAAAAATAATATAAGGTAAAATGAAAATAAATTAATTAATGTAGAATAACCTATAATAATTAAAAATAATTTAGGATTAAATAATTTAGAATAACCTAAGGTGGAATAATTTAAAATAGACGTCATAAATGATATATGGTAAAATAGTTTTAAATAAAAAAAGGTGAAATAGTTTAAAATAATTTATAATATATAAGGTGGAATAAAATATAATAATTGAAAATAGATTATGGCATAATAATTTAAAATAACCAATAATAGCTTAGGATGGAAAAACTTATAATAGCCAAGGGTGGATATAATTGGAAATGACCTCGGATAAACAAAATTTAAAATAATTGATGGTAGAATATTTTAGAATAGTTGATAACAACTTATAAGAACCTATGTATAATAGCTTAGGAACACCTTAAGGTAGCTTACACTAAATTAAAAAAACCTATTATAACTTATATTAACAAATGAAAATTTTAAAAATAATTGAAAACTAGTGTAGGAATTTAATCTGTGGTAGTTTGCACATAGATTTGGTAGTTTGTAATAATTTATATTAATCTAGGAATATTTTAAGATTATTTTAAAAACCTAGCGTATGATAGTTTACATATACTTGGGTAACTTGTAGTAGCTTATACTAATTTAAGAATAACCCAACACTAACTTAGGAACTTAACATATGGTAACCTACAAATAGACTTGGGTAACCTGCATTATTTTAAGAATAACTGAAGGTAGCCCATTAATGTTTTAGGCTACATAAATATATAAAATAGCATAACAAGGTAAAATGGGTAAGAAATATATTTATAATAGATACTTAAGTAGGTTAAGAAAAGTATGTGGATAACAATATGTGATGACAAATTGTTTCACTTAAATTATGGTCCAATGGTTAAAGATTTTTTTTTAAAACATTAAGGTGAGGGATTCAAACTTTCACACTTGCACCCTAAGTTGATGGGCTTAAGTGATTTAAGTTTTTAGGTGCCTAATTTAGTGTAATTTAGTTATGAATTAAGAGGCTAACCTAATGAATTTGATTAGTGAATTCACTTGTTTGTAACAACTAGTCCTTGTTCACTAGGGGTTGATTATTTTTGCCATAATAAATTTTGTTCAAGTTCATTTAAAATCTAATAAAATACAAAGTGAACTTGACACATATTGTTGAAGTGACGACAAACGGCATGCTTAGGAGGAGGTGGATTAGGAACAATAGGAACATTACAATTTTTCATTTAGTTATCTAAACCTTATTTGGGGTTGTGTTTTCAAAATTTTAAACTTCATAACCTTAATTTTGTTGATTAAAATTAAAGTATGGGGAAGAGAGATTTGGTCACGTGGAATCCATCTAGATTGAATGGGTGATGAGCGGTGAAATTTTCTTTTCTTGAGAGTGTTGGAGTGTGTAGGTTTGAGTGATGTGGGTGTGTTTATGTGTAGGACTTGTAAGAAAGAACAAATGGTTGTGGTGATGGTTGAAACCATAAGCTTGTATATTCTTTCCATTCGATAGTTGGGCCTTGGTTAACAAATCATACACAATTAGGTTTTCTATGCAATATAAATAGAAAGAATAAGAAAATAGATTTATGCAATGTTTTTGGCAACTTGGGTGTTAATTAGGTGGTTCTTGTTGTGTCTAATGTAAGAATTGTGTTTTCCTAGCTTTGAAGGTTTAGTGAGAGTTTTAGCAATTCAATAAAGAAAAAATGATAATATTTTTCATAATTGATCATTTGACTTGCATTGATTCAATCTTAGCACAAAAGGGTTTTTTTCCTATGATCATGTACCAATTGAATTAAGTCAAGAGGGTGAGAGAAGACCCAAGCTTATACTGACAAGCTCAAGTATTCCAACAATAGGAGACCAAACCTAAGGTAGAATTGTTCCAAATGAAGATGGGCCAATGTTTCAAAAAGATGTGAGTAATTGATGATGAGGTAATGTCAATGGTCAAGTAAGACGTCACTAACATGTTCGTAGGTGTGTTGAACTTTTAGGCTCAAGTAGGTGGGCCCTCTATTGTCACTCACCAATTGTAGGATTATGATGACTCAATACTAGGGTACACATTGTTCCAAGAGGAGATAGTTTTACTTCAACATAAAGGAGGAAATCAAAACAACTTGAATTTGCAATACATGAAATAGTATAGAGGGTTTTTGCATTCTATATGGTTGAGGACATCATGTGATGGAAAATTAGATCAATTCTTACTAATCAATTTACCCTTATTTTGTTTGCTTGCCACCAATGATCACATTGAGGCGATGACACTTGACTAAGGTTGAATCGATTCTTCAATTGGTTGAAGGAATATTAGAACAAGTTTGAGGAGGGTTTCTAGATGTTGCTACCCTAAAACGTGGTCTATCTAAATTTAGGTTTAGTTGAATTGAGGTTTATTTTGCAATGGTGGTCAATAGTGCAATTCTTCGTTGCCAATTGAATATATCAATGAATCAGTTTTAGAGGCTCTTCAGGAAGTGACTACCACTAGCAAACAAACTCATGTTAGGTCTCCAATTGGACCGAAAGACGACTGATAACAATCTTCTCAATGGATTTCGAAGCACAATCCAAGTCATCAGAGGTTTAATCTTAACTAGTAGTAATCAATTAATTTTTGCCTTCACCTAGGTAGTGTGAGAGCATCAAGTTTGTGTGTTTGTGATTTGCAAAAAAGTTTTTGCATTTGCTTTCTCGTGTTTGTTGAGAAAAGTGCATCAAGGTTGTATGTATGTGTTATGATCTTGGGTTTTTAACAATATCTCCTCCAACAAAACTCAACTAATTGATGTTTTTCTACCATTCTTCATTCCAAAGACTATCTTTTAAATTCCCAAACTAATTATTTCTCCTTTGACAAAATGGTTCATTCATATAAGCTAATGCAAATCCCATAGAATGAGTGGTTGGTTGTAAGCTCCTATTATTTTTGTTGTTATTGCTCTTACATATTGTTGTGATGGTTGTTGTGTCATAGCTGCTTGTGATTGTCTATAACAGGAAAGATTCAATGGGTGCACACAGATTATCAAGCTCTTCCTAGAGTTAACACAAGATTGAGAGGAATTGCAGGATGGGGGTTGAATAATGTCACAGAGGTCACCCTGAAATTTTGGATCCTGTTGGAGGAGGATGCTCATGCTGTTGCAGGACATTGCATGGTGTTGCATGACTACAATCAAAGAGGGTCTGGATGCATTGGGATGACAGTCCATGCCCAGCATGGTACAGCCAAGTTGCATCTTTAGTCTTTCTTACCTTGGCCACAAAATTTTCATTGGAGTTTTGTAGTTGAAAGAGCTGGCACAGATCTGTGGAGTTTACAATTCTTGGTAACAATTGACATGCTCTTCACTTGGCCCACAAGATTGTGTGAAGACATGTTGCCAATAAAAAGCTTTAGATATTTGCACATTGTGATATTTGTTAAGCTCTAAAAGTCCACATTGGAAACACCTTCCCTGGTTATAATGTGCCCTAGCTACTTCTCACTCAATATAATTCCCTCAGGACAACAATTTGACATGCTGTAATTTGGATGTCTGGTTCACATATTTGCAAGCCCTGCATGCAATTTGAGATCAAGATTGAGCATAATCCTGCAACAGGATCCAAAATTGTTTGAAGCGGAGCATTACATGTGTAAAAAACCTTTGCCACTTTGGAAGAAAAAATCAGACATGGAAATCTAGGAGGTTCAGATTCTCAAATTCAAACTCTTGCACTGGCATGTCTGCTAGAAAAGATCTTTAGTACAGATTCAGGATTCTTGTCCATGAAACACAACAAAATGGATGTCCAGAGAACTTTCAGACTGGATTTGCAACTGACTCAACATGTGGGTACCATGAAGATGATGTTGATAGATGGGTTATTCCTGGTGCAGTTACTGGACAATTGTGAGCTTGGTGAAGTAGTTTGTACAAAGGAACACAAGCTCAATCGCCTGGGTCTCCCCAACACCAGTAAGTCTACTCAGCTTCACAATATTTTTGTGCAGTTGCCAGAACTTCTCTAATATCTACAATTTTAGTTTTCTCCAAAATGCAGCTTGTGTTTCAATATGAGAAGGCAAGCAATGAGCACTGGTGGCGACTAGAGAGACCCAGTGAGTGAGAACAGGAAGAAAGTTCTGGAGTGTGCAACAGTGTCAGTTGGTGTGCTTGGGGCCTGCTTTGCCCAAGTGTGCTTGCATTTGTAATTTACCAAACTCACAACTAGATCTTCTTTTAATTTGCAGGCAGCAAGAAGACTGAGTGTTGGAACTTTTTTTCTCATGGAGTTTGTGGATAGTCAATCTTCTTAGTTTGGAGTTCTGTACACAACTCCAATCCCAAGTCTGTCTATCAGTAATTCCACCACATCCCCAAAACTTGTTTGCTGGGGTGCAGAATTCCAGTCATTTTTTGGGGTTGACACTCATGAGACCAGGTTGAGGGGTTGGTCGAACTGCATTTGATCACTAAAAAATGAGTGATCAATACATCTGCAAACAAATGTTGAATATGAAGCATGCATGAAACTCTCTAAACTATGGTCATGTAGAGTTCACAATATACAGCAATTTCTTTATCATGTAAGAGGAGATTTCCAAGAGAATGATCAGGAGCACCAGTAATCTTCAGGAACCAGGAATGTGACATAGCAGCAATCTTGATAAAAATCAATGCCATACAAAATTTGTCATACAATTTCTTCTCCCACAGTCTCAAAAGTAATAATAGTCTCAATGAATGTGTTTGAAGAATATCTTTTCTCTTCCAGAATTGCATGAGAGCGTCTGATCTTTCCACTCCATGTTCAATGGGTGTTTGTTGTGCTGCAAATGCCACTTGCTCTCTGCCAATGAAGAGACTACATTAGCTTCTTGATCTTGTGCTTGAAACAGGCAGTTCTGAAACAGCACAAGAAGAAGCCGACGTTGTTCCAGCAGAAAGAAAGTTGGGATCATCTCCATGCTCAAAAACTGATCTGACACAGAATTTCTAATAGGAAAAAGCTCGTAGCCTTCATCAAGATTGAGGTCATCATGATCTGTGGTTTTTCTCTAGGTTCGATGCTGCAGTTTCTCCTCCTGTCTGAAATGCTCTGCATACCTGCACAGGGGGATAGTTTCACAAAGACATACAACATTCTTGAAGAAGATTACATGGAGATCAGATAGTGTGCTCGTGGTGCAAGGTGCTCAATTATCTATCTATCACTCAGGCCACTACCATTAGGCAAACAGTTCTCCCAGCCATCTTCAACGAACCAGGGCAAACAAAATAGAGACAGCAAACCTACGTTCTACACAACAAGCATGCATGGTGATTGCTACATTTCTTGACATTTGTTGGGGAAGTTGAAGAAAACCGCTTCACAGACTTGTCACAGGAAGTCCCTTGATGAGAACTTCAAAACCAAAACATCACAAAAATTGCAGTAGAGAGAGAGAGAGAGAGAGAGAGAGAGAGCAGCAGCAGCAGCAGCAGCAGCAAAAAGATTGGAATATCAGCTTACTTCTTGATGCTGGAATCTGAAAGCTCGTAGAAAATATACTTACCAGTAAGTGGAGGCGACGGGGACGACGAGGGTGAGTGCAGACGTCCAATTGTCTGCAACACGCTTGCGTAGCTTGATGGCTGCGTCCTTCCACAACCCGTTCATGACATTCTGATGCATGGGCGACAATGTGTACGCCACTTCTCTTAACCGCACTGCCACCATCTTCCCTTTCTTGTATGTGAGTGGTCTCTCGGACGGGTGAGAGAGACGGAAATGCTTTCTAATGTCCTCTGTGACCTGTAACCAAATTTGTCTAAGACTGATTTGTGGAAGATCTCCAACAAAACTGCTCAAAAAAATATTGCCAAAAAGAAAAACTCATAGGTGGAGAACAACAACAATGCCTGACAGAAAGGAGGAAGGGGAGGAGGTGGAGGAGGTGACAGGGGACATCCATCACCCGGATCAAGAAGAGCAGCAACAGACAAACTCGAATTGATAAGGTGCAAGAAGCTCCAGAGACCCCCCGGAATTCCCAAATGAAAAAGAAACAATCCCCAATGGAGGGGCATCAGATGCAGGTTGTCCAGCAGGGACATGACTTCCATCGCCCCCTTGCTGTTGTACCTGTTCCTCCCTCAGCCCCTGCAGCTGGTGCAGACTTCAACAGTCGACCTAAAGATGCCAGCTTTGATGGTACCCAATTACTGTGTTCTACCGTTTTTGTTAGAAATTTATCCTACTCTTCTGGCTGCAGAGTCTGGCAACCATGCATGTCTGCTGATATTTGCAAGAAAGTGTGTTGGAAAACTTCAGAATTTGTGCTGGAGCGGAATTCTTATTTGTCTGAGAGAGGAATTGTTTTGTTGCTCTTCGTAATTGCTTTAGTCTTCTTTGTAAGGGGAAGAGAGGAGGAGAGATCCAATACTGGTAAGAGGTTAGATTGGGGTAGAGACTATTGGGAAATTTGCTGCTTCTGATTACAATGTGCAGATGGACTGAGAGCACATTTGCAGAGAGTTGGGCAGTTTGATAACATTTTGTTGACAGACAGACAATCAAATCAAGCATACTGAATTTGGAGTGTCTTCGCTTTGGTGTAGGAAAGTGGATGCGGAAGCCTGTATATCATAGAACTGTTGACTATAGTTCAACAGTTGTGTGCTACATACAGGTTTTTTGCTGCTCCAAATGCTGTGATTTGTAAATTGTGTGGTGGCAATGTGACATGTATGAGGTGTTTCTGTGCTTAACTTTCTGAATTCATCTTGCTGATGCTGAATTGTGCTGCTGCTGTTGCCAAAATGATCTCGGAAGTTTAAATTATGCCAACTCTTCTTCTATTCTATTTATGTGCAATGCTTACATCCTGAGCAGAGGAGAAGGAGATGGAATAAGGGTGAGAGCTTGCTTGCTGATGGGTGGGTTGCAGACACGCATGTGGCAACGAGATGTCCGAGATGCTTCTGCATTGCAACCATGTTCAGCTTCTGCTGTTGATGTACATGGAATTTTTTTGTTTAGGGTTGGTTTTGCAATGCATTCTGTATATGACCTACATGATTGTGAATGTTACTTGAGAACGGCAATAATGGTACAAGGGAAAGCTCGCACAGACCTTTGAAAGAAGATATGAAGTGCTCGCATGAAACATACCATTGCCAATACATGTTACAGATCATGGGTGAAATCTGTTCTGGAAATTTTGGGTTTTGCAGTTGCTGCCAACAGCAGCTTACCCTGCCAACCCGGCTACAAGTTTCACCACTGAGTTTGTACATCCATCAACCAACAAAGTGCGCTGTTCAATCAATCAAGTTCTGGTAATATTTTATCCCAATGCAATCAATAGGTGCACATACTCAGTGGTGAAGTTAAACTTTCAAATAGCAGATCTATACATTCTGCTCTCTTTTTTGGTAACGAGGTGTTGATCCTGCACATTGATATCCACTCAGGTTTGAACAATCTCTTCAGATCTGATGTCTGAGTTAGTAGACAGCAGCAGTGGCTCAAGCTGATGATGGTGCCCACATTGTTGGATGCTACAGTGGACACCAACAGGACGAAGATTGATCACAGGATCTCAAAGTGGAGAGTTCACTTTGTGGAATGGACAATCCTTCAATTTTGAGATGATTCTGCAGGTACATGTGTGCTGCAAAAGCTTTGGAAACAATTTTTTGGAGTTATTAGCACATTGGAAGTTGAGGTACAACTGGAGTGTTTTTGTGAGCTGTTACACCCCCAGTAAAGAGTTTAGATATATGGGTCGTTCATGACAGTGCTTTGCTGAGGCAGGCACACGATCAAGCTGTCCGGTCAATGATATGGAGCCACAACGAGAATTGGATGGTGACTGGTGATGATGGTGGCTGCATTAAGTTTGTGACTCCATCCTCATGCATGATTCACACATTGCTGTGGCTGTTGTTTGAGATAGATCTGTCTGCATGCTTGAATAGATTTTTACTCTTGGGAACTGGAAGTAGTCTAGCTGAGGTACTGTTCTTTGTCATTGATTAAATCAGTATTCCTGGTTATGCATACATGTAGGTACTGGCAACCCAATATGAATAATGTGAAGGCTAACAAAACTGCCCACAAGGAGGCAGTCCGTGACCTGAGGTGCACTTTGTATCTGACAAATCTGCAATCTTTACTTTGTGGAAATTGTTCTGTTCTCTTGCTGAATTCTTGTGAAGGAAATCCAGAGGGCTCGTAATGAATTCAATCACTTTTGCTGAAACAAAAGCAAGGGAGGAACTTAGAGTTTGCTGGGAAGTAGAGGATGCTGCTGGGAGTGGAACAATGGCAAGCTCAACATTGTTGTGCAAACATAGTGAAGCTTAGTTGTTTTACATGTGTAACCCACTTATGAAGTGTTGGACTCTCCCCCTGCTGTGGCATGACAGCTTTTCAAGTACAGACCTCAAGTTTTGCTCTTGCTCTGATGACACGACTGTCAAAGTTTGGGACTTTGCACGATGCCAAGAGGAGCGTTCCTTAGCTGGTACTTTTGAATGCATCTTTGAGGCACATTGGTTGACAGTACATAGAGGACCAATTGATGGGTGCCTTTTTCCTTAAAGCTCAAATCCATTTCATTGCAGTATCTGGCAGATGATGTCAGGAATCACATGTGGCAATTCTTGAAATACCATGTGACTCCTGGTACCCAATATGGCTTTCCTCACCAGCTCATATTTCTGAAGAGTGCATCTAGGGCACTTGGCAGAACTACAAATTGGCATCCCTTTTACCATTGGCTTGTACCCATGAGAAACTGACCACTGTTTGGTTGCGTTGTTGCAAATGAATAGTAAAGGTGCAAGCTGACAGATAAGGTTAGGGTTTTGGTGGATGTTTGAGCAGGGCATGGTTGGGATGTGAAGAGTGTGGACTGGCACCCTCAGAAGTCCCTCCTGGTATCTGGTGTGTTGACCAAACAAAGTAGTTCTCCTTGAGATCAATGTGTGAGTTGAACCACCTCAAACTAAGCAATGCTGACTCATGGGTTGCTCACTTGTTAAGTAAATGACCTTGATTTGATCAAGTGGACCAAATGAGAATAATTGCTGAGAGTGTGCAGGAGCCAAAGACAACCTGGTGAAGCTTTGGGATGCCAAGACAGGTCGAGAGCTGTGCACCCTGTATGGCCTGCGCCTTTCTCTGTTTATAGAGCCTATGCCATTCTTTCTGCCTATGATGCATACAGGGTTTTAATCTAGTCCATTGTTTGGTGCAGACATGGCCACAAAAATACAGTGCTGTCAGTGAAATGGAACAGCAATGGCAACTGGGTGCTAACTGCCTCCCGGGATCAAACAATCAAGGTACTTTCCTGCTGTTAGAGAAGGATTTGTCATCTTTGTCATGTCAGTATTCTGAGGGTTAATATCATTGTCATGGTGCATGTGTGCAGCTTCATGATGTTAGAACATTCAAGGAGTTGGAAACTTACCATGGGCATCAGAAGGATGTCACAGGTTTTACTTATTTTCTTCCATGCCTTTTTTCTGCTACTACTATGTTCTGAGGTTTGGAATTGGCAACACCAGTGCAGCTACACAAATGCAGATCTGTAATGGAAGAGATCAAGCCGAGAAAAAACTATCACTGCTAGTTTCATGTATAGTGATGTACTAAGCTGTGCACTTTTTTTACCACTCACAGCACTGGCCTGGCACCCGTATCATGAGGAGCTGTTTGTCAGTGGAAGCTCTGATGGCAGCATGATTCACTGGCTGGTTGGGTAATGACAACACCTCCCTCCTCCAGAGGCTTCTCGTTGTTTAATCTGGAAAGGACACAGATATGGTCAGTTGTGATTCAGGGCACTTGTTTTATTCCTACAATGAGGACATAAGGCAATAAGAAAACTTGGGTTTCATTAAAATGGAGGGGGAACAGGCATGAAGGTCCACAAGCAGAAGTTGCAAATGCACATGAAAGCAGTATATGGGATCTGGCCTGGCATCCCATGGGCCACATTCTCTGCAGGTAATTCAGTGCTATTTCCTCTGTTTGGCAGGTCTTTCCAGATCAATTCTTGTCTATGTTGCAGCACAAAGTCTGATTAGACTGACGTGTGGTGGAATGTGTATGATGTTTACAGTGGAAGCAATGACCATACCACTAAGTTCTGGTGCAGAAACCGCCCTGCTGAGAGTCTACATGACAATAGGCATGATAATGCACATTCACAAGGTGAGAATACTGATAGTTGAGAAACAGTTGATTATGTGTCCAGTCACACTAGCATGAACAAAAGTATTTGTGCAAGGCTTCTTCATCTGATGTTTAGTTGGCTCTTGTGCTTCATTGCATAGATTTTGAAAAAGTCTTTAGATCTGCACATTCATTTTCTTGTTGAATTTGGTATGCTGAAATATTGGGATCTTGACTTCTGGTGCAGGTTGCACCTTAGCTTTTGACATGGGTAGTGGATTGTGGATTATTGGGATCAGGAAATACAAGTGAATCTCAGGCAGTTGGGTCCAGCACCCCAGGTGCTGTTGCTGGAGGTGGGCCTATACGTGGTGAGGGTGCAATTCCTGGTCTGGGCATGGCATTGCCATTGGATCCAGCTGGTGCCACTAGGTCAGTAGTGCAAAATGTGATGCCAACTTCAAATCCCCCTATTTTACATGGTCCCTATCCTCCTACTGCACCCTACCCTACATCAGTATGTCAGCAGCAGCAGCAGCCACCATTGCTACCAAGACCGTTACCACCTCTGCAACCACCACCTGGGCCGCCACCTTCTGCTGCCTGGCCATTGGATTTGCCAGGATGTGGGATGATGATGTCAACCCAGACTATGCACAACCCCAGGCCCATCTCACAGGGTTCATCTCACGTCTGGCCACCCTTGGGTCCCACTCTACCCATGGGGCCACCACCAATGTGGGATTTCATGACACCTGGAGGGTTCAGAGCTCGGCTGCCTAGCATGGGTGGTTTGCCTGGGCCATATATGCTTATGCCCAACACAATGGTTCCTGGCCAACACCTTTATCTGGTAAGGGTTCTCAGCAGCTATATCTAAAGCTCTTTTGTACTGTGATTTCCTCACCTGGTTTCTAGGTATCTGGAGAGCCACATATTCTAATATGTGGGTCCTTGTTGTAGGGGCT
>Ga0209208_10009140_pt1 | contig 13077 bp, 22 predicted proteins | sample S1TSphfallax_3_FD_187694 | JGI IMG/M metagenome (GOLD analysis project Ga0209208, IMG submission 187694) | Host-associated microbial communities from peat moss isolated from Minnesota, USA - S1T2_Fd - Sphagnum fallax MG (SPAdes) (version 2) | ecosystem: Host-associated > Plants > Peat moss >...
GTTTGTGGTTCTTCCCAGGACAAGCTCTGGTAGCAGCAGTTACAAGTGGGAGCCCACGCTATTTCTTGGGGACAGATAGTGCTCCACATGAGCGCCTCACAAAGGAGGCTCCATGTGGCTGTGCAGGAATCTTTAGTGCACCAATTGCTTTACCCCTTTATGCACAAGCATTTGAAGAGGTACCAATTGTTGTTTCTTTTTGTCATGGTCTTCTGTTGCTGTTGTGTATAGATCTTCCCAAGTTGCATGACCTAAAACATAAACAAGACAGACCCAAAATGTCTGCTAGCCAAATTGTCTACTTGGTGCCAAAAACAATCCCGGTCAGATATCATGAGGTCTTGTAAGAATCAATCATCTGATGAAAACACATGTTCAAGGAAAGTAAGTGCTCTTCCATGTTTTTGGTCTTGAAGTTTTTTGGGGCATCTGGAGAGGGCATGTCAGGTGGGTGCACTTGATAAACTGGAGGCATTTGCAAGCTTCAATGGACCTGATTTCTATCAGCTTCCCAGGAATTCAAGCACTATCACTCTCGTGAAGGGGGCTTGGTCTGTTCCACACCAGTATGGTTTTGGATCGGGATCTGTTGTGCCATTGTGGGCAGGTCAAACCATAAACTGGTCTTTGAAATAAATCATGCAAATGGCAATTGGGTTTGGCTGAAAGATTTTACATTATGCATCTTCTTCTCTCTTCTTTTTTGAGTTGGTGTCTCTGTAAGGTTTCTCAATTTCTTGAGTGCATAACATCTGCATGAACAGGGAGGAACAACTAAGCAGCATCAATATCAACAGGGAGCAATGATTAAGAGCAACTCCACCTGTACTTAGTATTTAACCCGACAAATTAAAATTGGATGAAAAAAAGTCAAAACATGCCAGTTTGGCCCAGCGAAGTGATTTTTGACCCAGCATTTTTGCATGGTTTGCTGAGGCTAGCAAAGAGCATAGCAAAGCCTAACACCTGCCAAAGAAGAGTGTAACAAATATGATCTGACTACTGTTCCCTTTTTCTGATTGAGTGCTTTGCTAATTGTAGTCTCCCACCTATTTGCAATCCCAGTTTTAGTTTTGTGGGTGAGGTTGGAAATAAATAATAACTAAACTTGGATGTGAGAAATATTTTTGCAGGATCACATACTGCACACTGCTGGAGATGCTCTATGATGCATCAAGTGTGGGTTCAAGTTAAAAGGAGTTTGCTATCTGCAATCCACAAACTTGGATGGGGTGTTTTGATTGTGATGAAGTTGATTAGTGTTGTAGTGAACTATGCAGATACAAGAAAAGGAAGGTGATGATCTGTGACTAATCTCTTGATCAAGCAAGGAAGCTGCAAAAGATTACATACACAAGCATTAGAAAAACCTTGTAATGAAGAAGTCTGAGAGAGAGAGAGAGAGAGAGAGAGCGCTTGATGGCACGTTATCTAGATTCCAGATCTCAAGTCCAGATCCTTCCAATCCGTCATCTGGAATCGAGATACCGAAAATGATCACGTGGTCTGCATTAACCCTGTTTACATTGCTGGATAGTTGCGATGAATCCGAGAGTGAGGCTTAAAACGAGAGATCAAAAACGAGAGGACATGAACGAGACAGTACGAAAAACGAGAGGACGAAAACTGGAGTACAAAAACGAGAGGACATTAACGAGAGGACAAAAACGAGAGGACAATTCAAAACTAGATTACAGAAACGAGAGGACATTAATTGATTACCGCAACTTTCGTCCGAATATTATATCATTCATCCATAATGGGTTGGGAAAGATATTGTCAAGTTTTCATCCCTGTTGACGCGTTTTAAAGTTAGTAATTGGGGTGTCAGAGGTTGGTAGTATGGGGTTGAGTTGGTGGAGGTGTCATTGCAGTAAGTGGGGGGTTAGAGCATTATCGGCCGTTGATTGCGGCTATCGGACGGTTTTAGTTAGTCGGGGGCTTGCTCGCGCGGCGCTGAAGGATGATGAGGAGGAGCAGCTGCTGCTGCTGCGCGCCATCGCCGGCCGTCATCTACACTAGTTTCTGTTATCTTCTCGAACTTTGGCTGCTTTCGATGGCTTTCTTTTTTCATCATTTCTTCAGGAATTGAGGTCGTGGGTACGTACTGGCTTAGTATCCGACAGCATTGCGGATCTGAATTTTGGAATCTTGGGAGTGAGAGAGAGAGAGAGAGATGCGGGAGCTGTGGATTTATGTTTCTTGGATATCAGACAGACTGGTCTTGGGTTTGAAGAACAGCGTGCAGATCATCTAGGCTGTAGCTTGGGAGATTGGATCCGCGGTGCACGCAGTTTTGAAGCTGGCATTTGGGATTTGGAGTATCTTGCGGCGGGATGGCTACGATGAGGAACTGGAGCTGGAAATACGGGAGCAGCAGCTTGTCGTGGGTTCTTCTCCTTTTGCTGGGTCTTCTTCTGATCGCCTCTTCTTCTTCTTCTGCACAAGTTCCTTTCGGTGCTCAAGTCCCTGCATATGGTAAGCCAAGTCTCGGTAAGCCAACAAGTTTGCTGCAGCTTTGCCTTGCCACCAGCTTCTTCTTCTTCTGCTGCTGCTGCTATTTGGAAAACGAACTCTTAGCTTACTGCAGGAACCATCCGCTAGCTGGTAATGCTGCAGCACTGCGATCTTCGATCTCCTCTAGCAGTAGTTCTCTTCCCAAGGAGGAGAAAGCATTTGAGCTGCAAGCTCTAGTCTCTCGTGTGTCGGAGCAGCTTCAGAGCTTGCGAGAAGACTGACCCTAAGTCTGGTTGTGTTTGCTGAGAAGAGTTGGGGGAGGAATTGAGTGCAGAGTTTTATGTACGCATCGACTGCGGCGGATCGTCAGATTTCACCAACAGCGTGAATCAGACATGGGAGTCAGACAGGTTGTATTCGGGAGGAGAAGCGGCAAATGTGTCACATCCGCAGAATTTCGCACAGGAACAGGAACGGACGCTCCGTTTCTTCCCAGTAGCACAGGGCAAGAAAAACTGCTACCAAATAGAAGTACCCATCGGCCGTCATTACATCTCTATGTTCTTCGTTTACGACAACTACGATCTGGCACAACACTCGCCCAGTTTCGACGTCTCTGTGGAAGGCACGGTGGTGTTCAGCTGGCGCAATCCGTGGCTAGAATCCACGGCCAACTCCGGCGCTTACTCTGATCTCTACGCCTTCATTCACGACGGATCCGCGACTGTCTGTTTCTACAGCATCAGTACAGACTCCCCCGTCATCGGTTCTCTGGAGCTGCTGGAAGTGGATCCGCTCTCGTACGCTGCCAACAGCACTGGCCAGAACGTCATCCTCGTGAACTACGGCCGTCTTACGGCCGGTAACAGTAGCTTCGGCCCCGGTTTCGACAATGTGACAACCGATCTGGGTGGGCGTGCTTGGGAAGTGGACGACAACTACAGTGATACTCCCAAGGCAGTCCTCACGACCCAACAGAACATCAGCCTGGCTAACGTTGCACCCAACTACTGGCCCGTGCATCTGTACCAGGCCTGTCGCTATGTACAGGAACCGGGTGCCCCACTTCTCTACACTTTCCAAGTAGATGCGCAACTGGACTACCAGATCTGGTTGCATTTTGCAGAGATCGATCCCAACATCACCAAACCGGGTGAACGTGTGTTCAATGTCTCTGTGAATGATGAAGTCGTATTTGAAGCTCTGGATATCTTCAAGACTGTGGGTGGTGGCAATGCTGCTCTGGATTTGCTCTACACTGTTCACAATCTCACTGGGGATTCGCTCAATGTTACTCTCACTCCTGTGGATGGATCTCCTCTCATCTGTGGACTCGAAATCCTTGCTCTCTTGCCCTCAGACATTGCAACCAATGCCACTCAAGGTAAATATTTTCTAGTTTCGGGTTTTGAAGGTGTCTCCAGGAAATGGCCCATTTCAGTTGCTTCCAGATCAAACCCTACCACATCAAACCCTACTACATTAGGTACTGCTGTGTTGATGATGTGATTCAGCAATTGCTTTGTGCTTGGTTGGCTTGGCATGTGCTGGGATTTGTTGAATGCAGCTTTGGCCATGCATGCATTGAAGCAGTCTCTGAGTATACCCGAGAGGATGGGATGGAATGGTGATCCGTGTGCACCTACTGTCTGGGATGCATGGCAAGGTGTGACTTGCAATCTTGCGGCTGATGGATCTTCACTCATCATCACCCAAATGTATGTATGGGTTTTCTCCACCACCTCCAATTTGACAACTGTCTCTCTCTCTAGTTGTGGATTTTGCTTGGATCTCTTGCTTGGACAACAATCAAAAGGGAGCTTCTCCTCTGTAAGAGAAATTCTCAAAACCCACAAGTAGATTGAGAGTTTGTTTCAGTGCAGATCCTTTTTTCTGTTCAACCATTTGTTTGTTTCTGTATATGTGCTCGGTATTTGAGTGTCTTTCATCTGTGAAAATACAGGGATATATCTGGGCAAGGTCTTACAGGCATTCTCACCACTGAATTCAACCAACTTGCGCAGCTCAATTTTCTGTAAGAAATTATTCTTGATCCATCACTGTGTACTATCATCAGCTTGCTGGAAAATTCTGTAATTTAGGGTTTGAGCTCTGTTGCTGAGGTAAGACAGGAATATTGTGACTTTTGTGTGAGTAAGTTGCTCTGTGATGTTGAGTCATTTGGGGAAGCTGTTAACATTGCTCAGTCTCGGATTGCAGAAATGTAAGCAACAATCAGCTGCAAGGAAGCATCCCAGCTGGACTTGGGCTGAATTCCCTTGTAAATGTGTAAGTATCCTTCCTGCAGTCACTACTGCACTTCTCACACTTACAAAATTGAACTTGTTCTTCATGGTCTACTAGTCCACCTGCTCTGCAGCCTTGCAGTGCTGTCAACTGTTAGAAAGAGGCATTCATGTTGATACAGAAAATTGCTTGCTGGTTATGTACAGGGATCTTTCAAGTAATTTACTGTCAGGACCCATTCCATCCAGTCTTGGGTCACCACAACTTCGCCATCTGTGAGCTCTTTTTTATTCCTTCTCATTGTGAAGAAATGATTTTTGCATAAAGTTCTACTGTTTGGAAGCTGGTACTTCCATTTGTCAGAAGTTCCTGGATGTTCTGTTGCCCATTCACATGAACACAGAAATAATTGGACCTACCTGCAGGTTTTGAGAAATTTGTTGTTGTGTTGTGGGGGCCAGGCGACTGGACAACAATCATTTGACTGGTGCAGTTCCCGAAACAGTGTATGCAATTGGAGTCAATGGTGGTTTCCTCAACTTAACAGACAATTCAGGGTTATGTGGTGTACCCTCACTGCCAGATTGTGAACCACAGGGCCCATCTGCTGGTGCTATTGTAGCCATTATACTTGGGCTCATAGTAGGAGTGATCTTGATTGCGATTGCAATCTACTATTACATTCAGTTTCGAAAATCGCAAGAAGATTACAATTTCAACTTACCTCATCAGCTTGTTGGTAAGTGTATTTTCCTCGCGCTTTTTTTGTTTCCAGGTGATGACAGGTTTCAGTTGAGAAATACTGAGCATGACAAAGTATCAGCAAGCAAGCAAGATCTGAACTAAAGAGCTTTTTCAGTAGATGGGTAAACCCCTTGCAACTCTTTTTGTAACATTTGAGGGGTGGTTTGGGGTTTTTTGAAACAGAGAGAACAAAGTGGTACCAACAACACAAGATGACAAAGAATACAGAAGGAGAAGGTGTGGCCATGATGAACACTGTCATACCTAATCGCTTTGGATTCTCCTCAAACATTCACACAAATCAATGATTCCTTCTCCCTCCACATCTGGATCTAGGAACCCCTTTCACCCATGGCCTCAAATAGTGCTTGCTGAAAGGTGGTGCACGTCTGATACACTAGTCATCATGTACTTTTACAAATCTTAAAACATATTTCTTCTTGTGTTTTTTTAGCTCTACTAGTCCAATGAGAGAGAGACTCAGGAGATCTCACTTTCAATACTGTCATCCAAGTTCTAGTCATAAGTGAGACCTGGAAACTAAAGTTTGTGCATGACACAGAAGAGTGTTCTAGGAAGCTCCAGGTTATGCAAAGATTTCAGGTCTCTCTTTCAGAATACAAAGATGGTGGGTGTTGCTTGTTCAACAATACAAAGGAGATCCCGTCTCCTATGTGCATCTGATAATGATATTACACTACCCATTACTAGATCTGGTGAGAATCATCTCAGCTGTTATTGCAAGTATGGTTAGAGCATCTACACCTGCACCCTGCATTTGGGCCTATATCAGTGTATGCCACATTTACCAAGAGTATACTAGCACATCATGTAGTACCACAATTTCCAAATTGGAAAGATTCCATTTCTTTCTTCTAAAGAAACCCTTTCTTCCAACCCATGTTTTAGAATCACAGCATTAACACATGCACAAATCTTTTCATGTGTTGTGTTTACTCCCTTTGAAATTTAGATTTTATTTACATTTATTTTGTATTAATGAATGCTCATTCTGAATCCCAAAATGTTTGTGCGTCCAGTTTCTTCTTGTTTTTTCACTTTATTAATATAATTAATTTTATACCTTCCTTTTATAGCTTGCAAGTCTAATACCATGTTCGTTATGGTATACACTATAAACAATGAACATACAACATAAACAATAAAATTCACTATTTAATCTGCAAATTGTACCAAAAAAAAAAACTTATACATTTAGTTCAAGGTTTTAATTGTTTGTTAAAACCTTGAAATATTTGTAACTAAAGTCCTGTGGTCCTTTGAACATATGCTATAATCCTGTTTGAACATGACCATTTTAAAGTAATCACAGGAGGCCTCTTGTAGTCATACAGTGCTTTGACGAGGCCCTATTGCACAAGTGCCCTTCCAAATACACTAGGAATTTTCTCCAAGAACTTTCAGAATGAATGAATTACAGTATATTTAGGGATGTATATATCCCATTCACTTGAACTCCCAACAATGGGTGGGGGGCAATGTTGTCACTTAGCCAATGTAGTGAGTTTCTAACACAAGAATTGGTAGTAATATGAAAGACTCAACCATGATATTGGCTACCTCAACAAGACCTCAAAGAGAAGGAGAAGGTCAAGGCACCCAATAAGAAGAGGAACACAAAATGAAAAAGGAAAAAAGGAAACAAATAAAAAATGAGGAAGAAAAAATTACAAACCAGATGGAGACCTTCTAAGAGCATGTTGTCTTGAGGACAAAGTGGGCTTAGGAAAACACTCCCCACTTTGGATTCGGAATGCTAACATGAAGGGTGGATCTGTACATACCCCTCAACCCAAACCAAGGTAAGCTCTAGAAAATTGAAAACAATATATGAAATTGAGGAGAGACATGACCTGAAAAGAATCAAAATGAACTGAAACACAACATATCAATCTTGACACAATTTATTCCACCATTTTAACATGTGGCAATAGCATTGTCAGAGAGACAGATCCAAAGTATAATACCAAAAATTTGAACTATGAAATGGTAACACTCTTGGCTAGATTGCGAGGTTGGTCCACATTGAAGCCACGCAATACTGTAAGATGATACGCCAGTAGCTGCACACCCAAAGATAATACATATTGCTCTGAAAGAATGTCAAAACAATGTACCCCAATGCACATCTCTGCCTACCAGATGTCAACAAACCAGAGATAATGAAGTTGCAGCAGAGACATACCTGGAATGGCACAATGTTGATGATGGGTTGAAGGCAATCCTGGAGCTGGGGCACTTCGATGAAACGGTAGCTGCCATTTGGACACATTAGATTTGCATCCCCCTTTGTGCACATTACAATCAGGCGGCCCTTACGAGCTTGCAATTGCTGTATGACGGACTGTTGCTTGCTGCACCCATTACCACAAGGTTTTCCAACATAAGTTGACAAAAGGACTTCCTACTGGGTGAGCAAAGATTATTAATTTTATGCACAACAAATAAATTTGAAAATTTGTTGTTTAGTATCGTTACCTGCAAGTTGCATCACGGGTGGCAACAACAATTATAGGGAGATTCTCATCAACAAGTGCCAGAGGGCCATGCTTCATCTCTCCTGCCAAGATGCCTTCACTGTGCATGAGTGCAACTTCTTTCACCTTGAGTGCACCTTCCAAAGCTGTTGCATAGTTATATCCTCGTCCAAACACCAGCAAGGATTGCTCCTCCATCAGCTCCTTTGCAAGCTCTTTCATGTCATTGTCCAACTTCAAAACCTCCCTCACTTTATCTGTAATATTTTTTTGTCCCGACCCCATGATGCATCAGTGCATTTGTGAATCTCCATGCAAGAATACTGAAACTGGACAAAAATTTAATAAATAATAATAATAAACAGAATTGATTTCTGCACTTGGTGTATGCATTTTGTGAGTCTGATGAATAGAGGTTGGAAGCAAGAGTTTTACCTGGGAGGTTAATGAGATCATCAATGATTGCCTCCCGTCGACTGCAACTAGATAATGTGTCCTCCCCAAGTGCTAGTGCCATCATTGTCATTGCTGCTATCTGGCTTGTATATGCCTGTGGTCCATCAGAACACTTGGTGTGATCAGGTGAGAAAAAGAACCAATATGAGGCATTTCTAAACCATTATTCAATCAATAATCATCAGATCCACACCACACAGCAGCATTCAAATCAGAGAGCAGTCATCAAACAGAAGACTTGAACTACAGAACCAAAAATGACAACACACTCTAAGTACCTTAGTGCTTGCAACACCAATTTCACAGCCAGCATTGATATGCACTCCACAATGTGTGCCTCTGGCTATGGCACTACCCACTGTGTTGGTAACACCCACACATAAAGCACCACAAGACTTTGCATACTCCAGTGCCTCAAGTGTGTCAGCTGTCTCCCCTGATTGGCTTACAAAAATCGCAGTGTCCTCTCGATAAACAGGACCTCGCCGGTCAAGCAAATCACTTGCCAACTCCATTGTAACTGGGACTCCTGAGTTCATATAAAACCAGGGAAAAAAAAACCTCCATTATCTATCATACAAGTGGCATTACTGGATGAAACCAGAGAACACATTCTAGTAGCTCTAAAATGGCAGCTCTGTTTGCTGGAAGACAAAAATGTGCAAAGAACCGATGAATGGCATATTCATACACAAATGATCCAACATTCTCACCTGAAAGCTCTTCAACAAGTGCTCGGGTGGCTAGTCCTGCATGATAGCTTGTGCCACATCCAATGAAAAGAATGCGTCGGCTACGGCGGATTGTTCTCAAGTGGTCCTTGAGGCCACCCAAAAGAACCCCCTTAACCTTTGAACCACCATGTATTAGTCGCCCCCTCATCGTTGTCGTCAAAGACTCTGGCTGCTCGTGGATCTCTTTCTGGAACATCCCATTTTGAGTATCTTTTAGTAATATAGGCTATCTGATGATGAGATCCCTCCATTAATAAGGAAAGAGAAAAAGAGATGCTAGAATTGACACAAACATGGCCACAAAAGCATGAACTTTAATCAATACCTGCATGTAGTGGTCATAGTTCCCCTTCTGGATCTGCTCAACCTCCACAGCCAAAACTGAGAGTGCACGCTCAACCGATGCCGGTCTTGGCATACCCCGTAACTTACCCATTTTCTCTCGTTCAAACTTAAAGATTGAGACTGACCCATTCTGATTTGACCATATGCAAGATAGAAGCAGTCAATAGACAAACACAAAAAAGAAAAATCTTCTATCTTTTGGCAATACGTGCTGGTGGATTTTTTCAGAAACTACAGACCACAGTGTCACAGTAGGATAATTTTGTGTTTTTACACAAGCAAGAATGTTTCCAATCTTAATAGGACTCTTGTGCGGTGTGAGATATATACCCTGACATGCACCACTTCATTATCTTCAATCACCATGACCTTCTTAGTGTGCTCCACCATAGCACTGGCATCACTAGCAAGGAAGAACTCCTTGGGCTTTCCATCTTTGGCTAGGATCAGTTCACTCTCTACAAACGCCCCTCTCCTGTCCTCTTCCCCAAACTCCTGTTCATATTAGACAGCCATTTTCTCAAATGATGCACATAAAATCTGAAACCTCTGAAACACAAACAAACATAAACTGAAAAAGTTGCAGGAGATTTTGCCATGAAATTAAGGGAAAATGACAGAACTTCTTCCAAATAACTGCTGATTTTGGAAGTATTATTTTACCTTCACACCAAGTAACAAAGGACTCCCACACTTGCAGGCCACAAGTTCATTGGGGTAGTGCAAGCTTTTGAAGATGAGAGCATAAGCACCCTCTATCTGTCGCATCACCTCCATCACAACCTGGCTGAATTTCACTGTCTCACCACCTACACCTCCCTCACATCCACCCTAATTCACTGTGGATAGCTGAGGATTGGTGCTTCAATGAGTCCAAAACTGAATCTCTTCAGAAATGATTGTGCAAGAAGGATTAAGAAGCCCCACTAGAAACATCAGTATGTTCTAGAGGTGGGGCTACCTCTGTGCAATCATCGTTTTCAGCAATAGAGTTCTTGGGGTTAAGAAGAAAACTTACCTCCATTGGATTCAATCTCAGTTGTCAAGGAGTCATATACAAATTTGGCAAGCTTGGGTATGACCTCTGTGTCAGTGTCAGACTCAAACACAAAACCATGGCGTACTAGAGTTTCTTTCAGAACCTGTACATCAAAAGACAGTGTGATGGCAATCTCAGAAACAAAGAAAAAACTCTGCAATAAAACACCACAAGTGCATGAAGAAAACAAAGAATGGAACAAGAAGAAAAATTTCACAAATCTTCCATGGAAAGAGGTCTGAGGAATCAGTTGCTATTGAGATCAAATTTTACATGCCAGGAAATTGGTTATGACACCATTGTGCACAACGAGAAACTCATGCCCTTTGCCAGAAGACTGTGGGTGTCCATTTCTTGGTGATGGGGGTCCATGGGTTGCCCATCTTGTGTGTGCAATTCCAGCATGGCTTGCAAACAGGAACTCAAGGTCCAAGTCTGTAGCATCCACCTCTGTTTGCCCAAATTCATAACCACCATCATCATCATGTCATGAACTTGTCTTGACTCACAAGTTTGATGATCTTTTGTTTGTCCTCCGTTTTTTGCAGAAACTAAATTTCTTGTACTGCTGCAAGACTGCCCCTAAAGGGGAATGATATCCTAACTGACAAAGATGATTTGGAGAACTGTTTCAACAAGTTCTCACTTCCTACTTATCATCATCACAAACTTTGTGAATGAATTTGCACTACAGTTGAGAAACCTCATAACTACTTTTTCTTAATGGTGAGGTCTTGTTTTCCAGGTCACGGATTATATAGGAAACAATCCGTTTCCTGGCTCCAAAACTCCCACAAGAATCAGACAAAAACCAGATCCTGTTGATGACTGAAAGATGATAATCCTGAGTTTGCAATGTGGTGATATATTCTCCTCGTTATAGCTACAACATTGAGAAAAGGAGTCACCCCTAAAAAACACACAACCCTAAAAAAAAAAGTTTCTCATGCATGCAGTTTGGCTGTACTGCAGCTTTGATAATAACAGAAAACTCAAAGCTTTTTGTAAGATTGCCAGGATTTCAAACCTACAACTCTTTGCGAAGGGTTAAGGGTTTAGCAGCACAAAAAGAGAGATCTCCCTGTCAAGGAAATCGGCATGCAACAGCGAAGAAGAAGAAGAAGAAGAAGAAGACCCAATTCTCCATTACCTTGGTAAACACTTGTGACAAGCTTCTCGATCTTGCCTTCTTCACGAAAGACCAAAGGGGGTGAGAGTTGTCGTGCTGCTTCTCCTCCCAACCCTAGACCCTTCTTCTTCTTCTTCACTTCTTCAAGACGGTCATCATTGTCGGCGTCGATGGAAATCCCAGCGGAATCATACCCACGATACTCCAGCCTCCTCAACCCATTGAAAAGAACTTCCAGAATGTGGCGCCGCTCTCTGGGAACATGGCAGTTTATGTAGGCAAAAATCCCACACATATTGTCGACTAATAAATCTCCTCCTTTGTGTGCGATTCTCTGGCAACAGACAGACAAACAAACAAACAAACAAAAATTCGAGGACAATTGACCTGATCCCCCACCACTTCCACCTCAAATCTTAAAAGAGCCCCCAACACAACCCACCCACCAAAATCTTTCTTCCTCTAAAGATTCCACCAAAAACTCCTCTCTCTCTCTCTCTTTCTCTCTCTTTTCTCTCTCTCTCTGATTTCTTATTTTCTAATTTTTTTTCTTGCGATCCAAAGAGACTCAAAATGTAATAATTTCTTCGATTCGAGAATCAGAGACAATAATGTCTCACAAAGATTCGCCCCAAAAATAAATAAAAAAATGTCGCGGACAGAGTTTGCAAGACAAGAGAGACTTAGCCTACAACAAGCACGTTTTGCGTTAGGCAGGTAGGTGTATTGCTGTGTGGGGACGGTTCTTTGAATTTTGCGAGAACCTCCGGATCCGGGTATTTAAAAACCAGAATCATGGTTATATATATATAACAGCCAATTTATTTGATTTTATGATGATGATGATGACTAACTTGAGTTATATTGTAACTTGGAATTGTATTAGGGTTTATGGTGTGAAAGGTGAACCTATTTGTTTAAATTGTCTAAGTGTTGAAAATTATTTCTTACTTTGTTTTTTTTTTAATCAACCTTCTCTTACTTCGTCTTTTATTGTTGAGAGGAGTGTTTAATGATTTGTGAAGCTAACAATGGAGATGGATGGTATTGATTTATGAACATGTGAGACTTTTGGGATTAACCTTATGTTTGTTTTGTTTTTCTTGTGTGGATGCAATGGTACAATGGAGTAGAGTCTATGGATGACTCAAATAAGAAGTGTCAACATTGTGGAACTAAGTAGTTTTCCACATTTTAGTATTTTATTTTCTTTTGGAGAGATTGATATTTTTTTGGGTTTTTATTTATGTTGTAATCACATTGATGAGGAAAATGTCCTAATGTGAAACTTTAGTTTAGTCGTGAATCGATTTTTGAATTATTCATTACATAAGAAAATCCTTAATAAGAAGGTAGAGATAGATAAGTCATTAGAGGCATGGATGGAGTTGATGAGAGGCTCCCGCATGTCAATGCAAGTTGATTTGT
>Ga0209208_10009141_pt1 | contig 13076 bp, 19 predicted proteins | sample S1TSphfallax_3_FD_187694 | JGI IMG/M metagenome (GOLD analysis project Ga0209208, IMG submission 187694) | Host-associated microbial communities from peat moss isolated from Minnesota, USA - S1T2_Fd - Sphagnum fallax MG (SPAdes) (version 2) | ecosystem: Host-associated > Plants > Peat moss >...
AAAAAAAATTAAAAAAAAAAAAAAAAAAAAAACTTTTGCATGAATAAAAAAATTAATACTTTCATTATGCAAAAGTGAAACGAACTTTGAATATATTTTTTTCATTTTTACAATGATGAATTTGACCCTAGGTTAGGGTAGACAAGATTGATAACCATGAAACTCGATAACCACCCAAAATTATGGTTCAAATCTAGAATTTGGACATAATAACTAAATGATTGCTGGAAATATAAATTTTTGGCAATGCGTGAAACCAAATAGGGTTGATAAACTTGTAGATTGCTTGTGGATTAGACAAACATGAATTAAGGTTGAGAAAAGAACTAAAAATGAAATCGAAGTCCTATTAAATTATTTTGGTGAAGGTTGCTATGCATGGGAAATCTCCTCAAGCATTTGTGAAATTTTATAGCATGGCAATGAAGGCAATTGATATTTTCTTTTCTTTTCCCCAAAGGAATGGTAATTAATGTGGTGGTTTGTTGGAGTGGATAATAAAAAGAAACAAGGTCAACTAAGGAAGTGAAACATATATATTTTTAAAATAATAGTTTTATCTTTAACATTTGGGGGTGATCAATTGTTTTGGCAAAGAGGAAACACATCAAGTTTTTGTGCACAATGATGTGGTTAAGCTTCTGAGTCAAACAAAAAAAAATTGGAACATTTTTTTGTTTTAATGTTGGTTTTGTTTTCCACTTCACGTTTATATCCAATTGTTTGCTCTAGGTAATTGAAGTTACAACTTTGTATGGCTTGTGATAAGACATACACATGCAATGTAATTCAATGATGTAGGTCAAAGTGATATTATAGTTATGTTAAAGTTCTTATCAATTGTAAGTAGTAAGAAAAGTGGTGAAACAATGCGATTCTTGCTCTCTATGGTTAGATCAAAGATATTCATTAATACCATTTTTTTGGTATCAAAGCCCAATCAATTATGTTAGGAGTTTGTGGTGCCCTTAAGTGCAAGGATATAAATTGTGTTAAAAAAAATGTTTAGGGTAATGTTGTTAGCAATGTGGTAAAGACGAATGTTCATATAATATATTTTAATGAAAAAGGGTCAAAACAAAAAAAAACTAGAATGAAAAGATTAATAATCAATACCACGTACAAGAATTTGATAACTTTGATAATAAGCATGAACCTCTATGTGGTGTTACAATCTTAAAGATAATTGGATTAGCTTTAATAGCTATTACAAGAATCTATCCAAATCAAATAATGGTTGTTAATTTGGTGGTTGTAAATACACACTACAATTACATATAATTAATGAAAATGTGGGTGAAGTTTGAGAAAAAAACATGGGTAACACTTGGGCATTAAGAAATTAAACAATTTTTTCTTGTCATGTTTCCTCAATCTTTAATTCTATTGTTTGAGCACATGAACATTAATTGTTTATTCCTATAGTAGGAAATATTTGATTATTAGTTGCAATAAACTATTTTAGCAACATAAACAATCTTATGTGCCTAGAGTAGAGAGAAAGTTTGTGATTAATGATAAGCTTAGGGAGGTCACTCCCTTGTCATTTTGGTGAACACCTAAAGTAAAAGGTTATTTATCTAGGGGTATTAATTATTATTTTTTTAATGTCGTATAATTATAAACTATTGTAATAATCACCATTTTTTAGCATGTTATTTTTTATATTCAACAATAATCATGGAATATTATATGTTTTATCGTAACATAAAAGTTAAATTTACATCAAAATAATGTCATTATTGTTAGAAACAAATCCATCTAGAATTTCAACATTAACATTATTGAGAGTGTAAACATTCTAAATTTTATCATATGTCATGGTAATTAAAATAATAATAGAATTGATATCTATCCACTTACTATTAATAACATAATATTTAAACTTCAAATGCCCTCTAAACTTAGAGAAATAATTCATTAACACCATGATATGGTTGTTAGTTTGTTTAAAAAATCTATTAACTAACAAGAAATCCCCCATGACGCATTCCCAAGTCCCGGGTTGAACCCACTTGAAGGTTCAACTATGTGTAGTTGCAGAAAGTTAGGATTCGGAAGGCGCTCCCGACTTCCAGCACTATAGAGGGGTAGAGGGGCGTGCTAAAAGTCTCGAGATTAGACTAGGAAGCGGGACTAGAAGATCAAGCTTGAATTTACATCCAAAACAAACCACAAAGTGGTTAGTTCACATTCGGGAACACCCTTGGGTGTTGGGACAAGCCACGGGCACTTTGACACACAAGACTCACCACGGCTCGGACTCAGGGGAAGCCATCACCTTCCCCCATATAGTATTCTCTGCGCCACTCCACGAGGACTACATCCAAATGGCACATTTTCCCGGGACTCCCAAGTTGGAGTCCCGAAATTGTCCCTGTTGGAGTCCTGGGACTTTGGGAGCTCATAACTCCCGACTGCGGGGTCTGATCGCGACAAGGTCTAAACCAAAGTTGTAGCCCTCGTTGAGATCTTTCCAATGCCGTGTCGCACTCTCAATTCGGAGGTCGGGAAGATATCTATTCCCGACTTTTAGTGGTCGGGAGTCAAATTGCCAATTTGACTCCTGGCCCTTCTTTTGCCCATAACTTGGGCTACAGATGTCCAAATGACCAATGCGAGGCCATTTTAGACATTTAAACTTCAAAACCTTTCCAATGACACCAAGAACACCCCAATGCAAGGTGTTTTGCCCTCTGCTGTCGAACTCTGAACATTCGGGAGTCCCGGAGGACTCCACATCCCCAACTTTGGGAGTGGGAGTTTCATCTTCCCACTTCACCCAAAGTGGGGTTGCGACACCCCATCTATTTCCCACCTTCCTCCTCATTTTTTTTACCTTCCATAACCGCCAAGTGGCTAATGTGCAATGGTTGTTTGACATGTGTCTTACCACATTAGTTCTACTTTATTAGAAATCTTAAATAAAAAGTAATTGTAGTTTTTATTTTAAGCTCTATATTAATTGAAATGTTTCTTGCCCATAATTTTCACACTCAATCTTATTTTGAAAAGTTTAAAATTTTTTGTCTCCAAAACAATATGAAACCCTATAAGTTTTTGCATATTAAGTGGTATTATTTGGAAGTGGCCTCCTTGGGATGATAGGATAGTAAAAATAGAGATTCAATCGAAAGTTAAAATCAAGGTAATGTGTTGGAGTATTGTGAGCAATGAAAGCAGTGAGATGGTTTGGGATTTTTCAAATGTTGAAATCGCAATACACAAGTTGAAAAAGGTTGATGTCACTAGCTTTAATTTGAAGGTTGAATGTATTTGATGAAGTGTTGTGTGCATAAAGGAATTTTAAAAAAAAGCTTGGTTGTTGTGTCCATTTTGTCATGAAGAAATAAGGCCAACCCTAAGGCTTGGATGACCTTTTTTAGGCTGAAAACATGAGGATATTCATGAAATTAGTGTGAAAGGTAGCTAAAGATGCTAGCAAAAGTAAGAGGTTTCTTGGTGGACAAATTGTTTGAAAGTTTGTAAATTGAACCTATGGGAAAATGCAAAGGATTGATTCAAATGTTTTAATCCCATGTTAGGTGAGTAAACAAGAATGAAAGCCTCACCCATGAATTTTGTCAATAGATGAAAAAAATTAGCTCATTTTATGAAAGGGAAGATAATTTTGCTTCCCACAAAAATGATTGTGATGATCCCCAAAGAGTTGGAATACTTGGAAGGGCTTGTCAAATTGGCAAAAAAGTGGAAAGATCAAGCTTGACAAATGAAGCTAAATGTTATGAACTAATACAATTTTAGTTTTGAGGTACATATGTGCAACACATGGGCAATGCATGGGGCAAGGGAGAAGCCTCCACCTCCTTGTGGAAATTAAGGAACACCTAATGGATGGTTTGGTGCCCATAGGAGTCAACTTCATGTTTGTGAAATTAGCCACTATAGTGAAAGAGTTAAATCCTATGCATTTGGTTTTGCATTCCAATAGTTATAAAATTATGTTGAAAATTGTTACTTAAGCTTCAAGCCGAGTATTGAAATTGGTCAAATTTGGTGGGATCAAATGTTTTATGACTTTCATGGTAGTTGATACCAATGGGTAACATATGTTCATAGGATTGGATTTTCAATTGAGGTAGTGGTTAATGTAGATAGGGGTTTAATTCAAGTAAAAAATGGGAAAGGGTTTAACATGTCCAAATTTTGCCCTTGAATGTGAGTAATGTGGTAATGAAACCATAACAACCTTTGAATTTGAAACCATTCAAACCCCCCTATCATACCATACATTTACTATTGAAATTGAAAGTGAGAATTATAGTAATGAAGTGGAGAACATGTGTTTCAAAGATTCCTTTAGATTCACCCAATTACATAATGCACTCATGTCCACTCATGAAAGATATATATAAATAAATTTGTTTGCAATTGACATGTGTGCAAACCTAAAACAATGAGTTTGATTGAACATCATCATGAAATATTTTAACCTATTACAAAGGGAATAATAGATGTTGAATGGGATGTGATGGAAGATGATGGCCAACAAAAAATGGTTTTGTGTTCAGGTGATGAACAATATTCAAAGAGAAAACAAACACAACATAAAGTGATGGATTCTGAAGATGAAATAGGAGATTTTGGGGATTGGTTTGTGAAAGATTAAGCATGGAAAAATGAAGCTATGAAGTAATGGTGTGCAACACATGGCATCCATGTTTTAGGGAATGCAATTTAAAGCACTTTTGGTAGTACACCTTCTTTTGACCAAAACAACATTAGCCCAATGAAAAATCTAACACTTTTATTTGGTACAAATTTGAAATTTCATTAGCTTTTTTCTTTCCCCCTCTTTAAGCATGTATATTATGCTTATAATGCATGGTTAGTTATGCATCTTAATTACGTATTTTAATAATAAATTAATATCATAATTAAGATACTCACCTATTGGAATTATGTTTCAAGTTTTTTAAACTTCCATTTTAAGTACACTAAAACACAAGGACATGTGTATTAATGTTTTGGAAACAAAAATTTAAGTTCTTAAACATAGTCCCTATTTCTTTAATTTATATCATGCTTCCAATATGGAAACACTTAGAATTTGACTTTTTGTTTTGAACCTTGAACCCTAACTAATTCCTTCATTTTGTCTCGAACATACATATAATCCTTTACTTGTTTGTTGCAAGTATTGAGCTACTAATTAGTGGGTAGGGTGTTTCAAATTTTGATCGACACTAGTAAAGGGGTTTGCAATTAAATAAAAATAATAATAGATATGACTTATCTTTAAACATACAATCATATATTGTGTGTTTTAGGTCCCTTATTTATTAAAAATCTAACAATTATTTTAAATGCAAAAAATATTTTAAATGTGTGGTTTTTTTTACCCATCCATCAACAATATCAATCAAGGTATTGTTTTACTCCACTTTCAACTATTTTTTGCATAATAATAATTCAAGTTTTTTGTTTTAGTTTAAATGTGACTAAAAATATGTGAAATCAAGTACATAACTTAACCTTATTGTTCATTAAATAGGTGTAGATGGATTAATTTTATTACTTTACCTCTTTTTGCGGCAATTAATGTGGTCATGCAAATCTTTGCTTTGACTGTGTTCAAGGCCTCACATCATGTCCAATTTGTGCTAAAGCCATAGTTGGATGGCATAGGAACCCATTAGTCATTCCATTTGTTAACCCTTTGGTTCTTTCATTAACAAAGGCATTTGACACATCACAAAACCCCAAATATCCAAATGAAATAAGAAGAAAAGAACCCCTTCCAAGGAGAAAATAAAAGGTGCAAACAAAATACACATTAATGATATATTGGATGATGAACAAAGCTATGTATTTTAAAGTGGCACTAATAGCAACTAAGGAACACATGGCTTTGGTAATGGTTTGCAACTCTTTCATTTCATGGTATTGGCTTGATCACAATGTTGGTAGTGTTGGTTTGATCATGGTGTTGTTCTATTAAAATCAGAGGACAATTTACCAAATGTTAATAATCCTAAACTAATAACCTTAAATTGAAAGTTCATAACAAATTTGAACCTAGGTTGTCACGACACAAATTTTTAGGTAGTACCTTGCTAAGTAAAATGTTTGTCTAATGGACAATGAATATATTCCAAAATTGATTGTGATTTAAGTCTATAACCCCTAATTACACATGATATATGCCAATTGGAACTCAAGTTTCTATGTAAACAAAGGTGTTTACACCTTATATGTGAAGAAATCTAACATATCCTAATCCAAGAATTGGACCATGACTTACATGTGTTTCTAAACTTGTCCCATTTATGCACCAAGATGCAAGAAGACTAGGATTTAGACTACATAATTTTATAATTAGGATGCATGTGACCTATACTTGAACATCAAGTTCAATATATATTAATGTATTGGATTTCAACTACTCATTGCATTCAATGCTATAATTATGTGTTATTGCTTAATTTGATTTATGTAATGCATTACTTTAATTTATGTATGAATCAAAGATCAAGTGTAAAAGACAAATCCTCATTGTTGATATTTTGTTGACCATAGTGTATTATGTTCATGTGAACTTCCTTGCTAAATAGCTTGGTCTAATCACATATGAACTTACAAGTTTTTCATTGGGTTGTTGAATAAGATGTCTAATAATTTGAATTGTAGGTCAAGAAAAGCTATGAGTCTCTGCACCTTGAAAACACCAAACAATTGTGACCATTTTCTTTACCTTAAATTTGGAGATGAATTTTGCATTAATTTGGATCAATTTTGGGAAATTTCTTTATATTATATCTTTGTGACTCAACAAAATGTAATGAAATTCACCTACTGGGCTTGTTTTGCATTATGTTCAACTTTGGAAGTTGAATCAAGAGAAGTATGTTAACTTGTCTATAGACACATACTTTTATGGACAACACTAATGATGCAATACTATTGGTGATAATACTAATGCAACTTCATGTCACAACATTTGTTGGTATTTCTCTAGCTTTGAAACTTTTTCAAGATCTAGACCATGTTCCACATCATGTAATGTTTTAAGATCAAGATGTTGACATCATGATAGTAAGTTGACATTGAGTTGGCATTTTATAATTAAATTCATTATGTTTGGTTGCATTTAAAGTACATTAGATGCAAAAGGAGGACAATATTTGATGTACAATATTACCTTCTTTCATTTTCAAAGGCTTACAACTAATGTTCAAATCTTTATTCAATTCTTTAGGATCTACGTGGCCCAATAAGGGCATGGGTGCGATAGGCATGTGTGAAATTCAATTATGGTCATCTAAAGTGGGCCTTAAGTCTAAGCATGGGATATTTTTAATATTTAGAAATAGTTTAAATGGACTTTGGGATTTGTCATGGTACCAACCAATGTTGGGCATATATCAATTTGTATATTCATTGGTTTTGGTTTTTAAAATGATTTTAAATAATCGAGTCTAATTTTAAATCTATTAAAAAAAATTCTCAATTATAATATCTATTAAAGATATCACTTTTTTTTTTCAAAAATCAAATTTCACATTTCCAAATATGTATAAAATAATATATATTATATATTGCAATTCTCACTACACAAATAACAATGTTCAAAAAAAAATTACAAAACCTATATAGAAAAGGATGGAAAATAACAAATTATGTGTTCACAAGTTTCTTTTGCTCGAATTCACCCTTGTATGTTTTTAGTTTTTAAAAAAAAAATCAACTTCAATCAACTTTGTCAAGATAAAAAATGAAAAAAAATTCATGTTATGATCATTTGGCCAATTTTTGTTTATAAATATTAATTTATTTAAATCATATGTCTATATTTTACATCTTAAATTCATCAATATCCCAACCAAGGATTTTTAAAAAAATTTGAATTTGGGACTCCATAATCCCAAGGATTCAACAAATAAGAAAAACAACAATTGGAAACAAGAATTCATATTTTCTACACCATTTTAAAGGACATTTAATTTCTTTTGCATAAACTTGGCACTTTTGAAACCTCTATAATTCCATATTCACCAACTACTTAGTTGTCACGAATATCACTTTCAAATAACAAATGGAATTCATTCACATGTATGTTCATTCATGACTCATAATTCATTTTTATTTCATTTTTAGTTAACTTTGAATTCATTTTTAATCCATTTTCAATTATATTTTTAGTTGATTTTTTGTTAAATTCTAGTTAACCCATAATTCACTTGTAATTAAAAAACATTTTAAAAAGCTTTCTTGGCCAATGAGCACTGACGCGTTCTCAAGTTCCTTGTTGGACCCAAGTTGGGTCCAAGTCAGTCAAACAATGGAATTGTTTGGAACTCGGGGCACGTTCCCAACTCTCAGCATTAAAAGCGATAGAGAGGCGTGCTGAAACTTCGGGATGGGACTAAAAAGAGGGACAAGCTTTAGTTATTTACTTGAACCTGCATCAAACCAACCAACAAGTTGGTTGGTTCACATTTTTGAGCACCTTTGGTGCTAAGACAAGCCGCGGGCAACCCTAGACTCACAAGACTCACCACAACCCGGACTCGGGAGAAGCCACCACCTTCCCCCATATAGTATTTTCTGCATCTCTCTGCAGCACCTACATCCAAATGGATTTTTGTCCCGGGATTCCTAAGGAGGAGTCCTGGAACTGTCCTGGTTTGGATTCTCGAGACTTTACGAGTTCATAACTTTTTGCTCAGACCTCCGATTGGGATGAGGTCTAAAGAAAACTTGTAGCTCTCCTTGAAATCTTTCCAATGGTGTGTTGCACTCCACCTGCACACACCGGGGTCGGGTCGATTCTTGATTTTTAGTGGTCAGGAGTCAAACTGCCAGTTTGATTTCCGGCCCTTCTTTTTGCCATAACTTATGCTGCAGATGTCCAAATGGCTCATGCGAGGCCATTTTTGACATTTACACTTTGATAGCTTTCCAATGATATAAGAAATGTTTCGAGGCGAGGTGTTTTCAACAACGATGGAAAAAAAGGTTATCTATTATAATCTTCGACCATATAAAAACAATTTATTCTCAACTACTAAAAGAAAAAACCAACCTAAGATTTTTAAGTTTTGAATCTAACTTTAAAAATAACATGTTATAGGTTTTCTTCTCTTCATATTTCCTTAGGAATGAAAAAAACTCATCTAAAACATCTAGATTTGGGAGATCAATTCTTGAACCCAAATTGACCCTCTTTAAATTGTTGAAAATGTTTTGGTGAGTAAAATAACTACAATGTGGTATTATTATCAAATAAAACAGTTGAAACATAAATTATGGCCATTTGAAGGGTTGAGAATGAATTTGCCAAAAATGATTTCTAACCATTTAATTGCCTCATATAGAAATCAAATCAATTACAATTTGGGAGTTTAATTCAAAAGCTTTAATATATTTTATTGAAAATATATTTCCAATGGATATAACTTTCCTTAAAGATATTTCCAATCAAAGGTGAATGAAGAAAAATTATGAACCCACAAAATGGTGGAATTCATAACTTGATAATTTTGAGGTTTTAAAAAACATCATTGTACTTCCAATGGGGAGCTATAAAATAGATTATAAAGAAGAGAGATGGCAACTCCTTCTAAGTCTAAGTTGTGGTGGGTTTTCATGTTGAGTTGCAAGGTTTTACAATGCATATGTTGTCACATTGTACTATTTTTTTGGGTGCACATTTTTTAACTTCGACCATGTCATTACTAAAAAGGATTTTCACATTTTTTTGCAAATGTGAATATACTTAAAAAAAATTTGAAATGTTTTTTTATAAATATTTATGGAATTTGTAGTATATATTAAACATTTTGGTTCCACATGATTGGACCATGTGTATCAACCATTTGAAGAGTTTGATAATTATCACAATTTAAATGGGGTTTTATTCAAAGCATTGACCATAATTATGTGATAAATTAAAATTTAAATGGAATATGACAAGAAATGTGAAATGTGTCTTGGTATTAATTCCATTTCAAATGCTATCGGATGATTAATTCAAATCAAATAGTAGTGCAATTTGAAACAAAAAACATGCTCTGTTATATCTATCTAGACCATAAATATATCCTTATTCCTTAAATTTATTCTTCTTTAAAAATAATATCATACAACATTAATTTTGTGAAAGTCAAAATATAAACTTGAACACCAAAAGTGAGACCAAAAATTAGATGCACCACATTTCGGGAGGTGTATATTATAATACTTGTCACAAAAGTGCCATGAAGTTTCCCCCTTAGTGTGTTTTCACCCATTCAACATTGAATTTGTGTTTTGAGAATTTTTGAAAATTTGGACGATTTGAATGGGTAGATCAGCTTAATTTTTTTGCATAACATGCATCTCCAAGAACTTATTTATTGCTATATACTATGTGGATACAATCTTAGGACCACATAACCAATTCACTCACCTTGAAGATGATTGAGGAAAAGGAGAAGATGGTGGCTATGTTTGATTGTGTAATTGACATCGTGTGTAAAGGGCACAAAATTGAAGGGGAAGAGTGCCATGTTTGTTTGTTGGCAAATTACATCCTCTACTCCACCTTGTTCTTCTCATCTTCAAGTGCCCAAATAGCTAGTTGTTGCACACATCTCCATACCTCTATTGTCTACAGCTTGGGTTGTTCATTACTTAAGTCTCCAAGTTCTTCAATTATCACATATCATGGCAGCTCTGGAAAAGAAAACTCATGTGTAATACCAACTAGTGGGAGTATCTTGTTGACAATTTCTATTATGAACTGAGTGTTCATGCACCAAAAACACAACTACTAGAACTTTCCCTTTTGAATCCTTAACCTTGCGTCATACAATAGTATCATCAACAAGTTATTAAGAGAGCAATATCAATATATATTGTTCATAGTTAAGATAGCAAGATAGTAGAAGAGTACTTATAGTATTAGTGAGAATATTACACATACATCTTTGCTCACATTTGATAACTGATGTATTTTGCCATCCTTGCAAAGAAATTCATAAACTATTAAAATGAAATAAGCCTATATATGTCCAGATGCTCATCAAGCCAAAATATCAAGCGTATTATTGTAGCTTCCAGAACAAGTCTATAATTTATCATCTTCATTCTCTCATGTCTAGGGTGAGCTTACATTCAAAAGTCTTACTAGGAAATCAGAAGTGTCTATGGGTGTCAAAGCTCTTTCTTTACTCTCCAAACATTGGACATCAAAGTGACATCCCCCAACTATGTATGAAACTTCAAATTGGATTATGTTGATGTCCATTTGGGAGTTTGGCAAAATGTTTAGGACTAACTAAATCCTTTTCTACCGAGAATGTTTTTGTTTGTTTACTGTTCATGCTACACATTCTTGGCACTAGCATGCTGCACATTGACAAGGGCTTCATATGGTCCACAAACCTCTTCCAATTTGGATTAACATGCAAAATGTAGCATTAACATGATGGATCTTTGTGAGTGGTGGCATGACATTGACTTTCTGGTGGGCATTTTTGCAACTAGCAGTCCGACTCTGAGCTAGCTTTAGGAATATTGTTTTCCAAGGGCATACAAGTTTGCCAAGCTTTACGAGATAAAAAAGGTACAACTTCTTCACACATCTGTCCAAAATTTTATGAGCTTCCTTACCATGGCCATGCATGGCATGTCCTCCAAGTATGGCATTCCAAGAGAACACATCATGTTGTGGCACCTTGTTGAACACTCTTTGAGCATCCTCCATGCTCCCACAGTTTGCATAAATGTCAACCAAGAACTCAAGAAATCAGTTGTTGTTTGTTTGTTTGCTATTAGAACCGCTCAGAAAAAGCTCAATGATCCTTGAATCTATGAGAAATCATGGTTTTTAGGAGCTTCTGTCAATGAACACTTGGTGATCTGCACAGTTCTCTCTTACAGGAAATAGACTGTGACCAAAACTCATGATACTTGCAAGTCCTTTTTGGGTGTTACACCTTGTCTGGAGCATTGACATCACGAAAATCCAGGCACATAATCGTGCTATTGGATGACAGATCCCTCTGCAAATGTATGCATGATGTCTGAAGTAAAACATATATCTTCATAAAGTACTGACAATTTCTCCGCATGATTCAAATCAACATGAATAGAATTGAGAAATGACCCACGACAAAGGTTACAGAGACTTCAGATTAACAACATCACAACAACAAACCGGCAAGTATAAATAAGAGGAACCCAAACCCTAAAGAACAGTGAAAACAAACCAAAAACTGGGGAAGGCAAAACAGCAACATGTATAGTACCGACTGCCTACTGTAACATTCCCAGTGGTCCCAGCTGTGGCTGGAGAAAACACAGAGAGGAACATCACAGAGGTAGTTTCAGAATCTGCAGAGGAGTTTTCTGAAATGGCCCACTAATGAAGCACACCAGCAAATTGACAACTCTGAATCAACGATTTATTGCAGGAAGGAATAGGAAAAATTTCTACTGTGGCAGAAAGCTTAGGCAGGAAATCAAACCACCGGCAAGCTCTATGGCCACCTTTTCAGTGGTATCACGTCTGGTAATTCACTTCAATCCTGGTATAATCCAGCTGTCTCTTCATACCTCTTTCCTTTCTCTGCTGTTCAACTTTCTCACAGAGATGCCTGTTGCCAGCAGCAGCAGCAACAACATAGATGCTTGATAGCAGCACATAGCCCTAGGCATTTTCATCTGCCAATTCAACAATCTGGTTAGCAACATGTTCTCCCATCCCCACATTACCATGAATCCTGCAGGTGCTGAGCAAAGCCTTCCACACACTCACATGTGGTTTATGGGGCATTGCCTTCATCATATTCTCTGTCTCCTGTAGATGGCCAGCACAGCCAAGAAGGTTGACCATGCAGGTGTAATGTTCCAATTTTGCAGAAACCATGTAAACTGTGGTCATTGGAGCAAAAATGCACATCCCTTCATCCACCAAACCTGCATGGCTGCAAGCTGACAGAAAACAAACAAAAGTGATATCATCTGCCTGTACACCTTCACACATGAAGCCAGTTTTTCATGTCTGACACTGCATACATGTCAACCAGGCTACACCCCACAAAGACATCAGCCTCACAACCATTTTGAAT
>Ga0209208_10009142_pt1 | contig 13075 bp, 4 predicted proteins | sample S1TSphfallax_3_FD_187694 | JGI IMG/M metagenome (GOLD analysis project Ga0209208, IMG submission 187694) | Host-associated microbial communities from peat moss isolated from Minnesota, USA - S1T2_Fd - Sphagnum fallax MG (SPAdes) (version 2) | ecosystem: Host-associated > Plants > Peat moss >...
AGCAATGACGTAGGCAAGACTTCAATAGCCAACGGCGCAAGACAATCTGACGGAAACCCGACGAAAGTCCGATGAAAAACGCTGCGGATGATGCTGCAGAGCGCCCCTAAGCTCCGTAACGATGGCAGCGCTGTCAAGCGTGCGTGAGACGTCTATGGTAAGAAACAATGCGACGAACGTCGCGCTGCAGCTTGGTGCTGCGTCGCTACAAATCGTGTTGATGCAGTGCTGCACGTGTTGTTGCGGCACTACAATTCGCGTTGTTGTGGCGCTACAACTCGCGTTGCTATGGCGCTACAACTCGCATTGTTGTGGCGCTACAACTCGCGTTACTACGACGCAACGACGTTGCAAGTTGCAAGCTACGATGCTGCGGCGCTGCAGCTCGCGTGGCTGCGTTGTTGCTGCACTCTGGCTGCATTGCTGCAGCGCTGCAGCTCGCATGGCTGCATTGCTGCGGCACTCTGGCTGCGTTGTTGCGGCACTACAACTCGCGTTGCTATAGCTCACGTGTTGTTTTTTTTTTTGGAATGACTCTTGACAAGTTTAAGAGTCTTCAACCTCTTCCTGTACGTGCGAAAAAGAAAGAAACAGAGAGCAAGAAAAAACAAAAGACAACTTTGAAACCTGTTTTGGTTTTGCTTTTCCTAGCTCCTCCGCACTCATATGATCCTAGCCTTGTTGGTTCGCAACGGTGTAAGAACATAAGCTCCCTCCAGCCAGCTCCCTCTAGTAGCGCCAACAACACTAATAGCAAAAATAAATTTAAGAATTCAACATCAAAAGAATTTTGTTGCTTTCAACATTAAGCAATAAAAGTAGATTTTTTCTAGAATTGAATTGAATTGCAAAGAAGGAATGAAGATGTATGTAAACGGTGGCCGTGTAGTAACCACCGTCCCACCGTGAGCATCTAGGAAATCCAAGTAGACTATGAAGGCAACTCTCATATAAAGGAATTTTAGAAAAACTAAAGGAGAAGGGAAGGGCTTGGCCCTTTTATACAACCACTAAAAAGCTGAAACCCTAAACACCTAATAGTGTACAGTCACTTAAGAACGTACATTAACCCTTAAAGATATGACGGGCATGCCCGAAACCGGCCATCATGTATGAGGCCGTGCATACGGGCATGACAACAATGGGTTGTTTTGTTCCTCTTGTGGTTGGGGTTTCTCATGTTCTAGTTTTCTTCACAATGAAATTCTTCATTGTGCCAAAAACAAATTAAAATCTATATCATAGTATTGTACTTTATCTAAGCATTTATATTACACACACAAATAAACAAGAAGTAAAAAAAATAGTTTGATTACAAATAGTTTATATTAATGGAGTTGTATTTTTGTAAGGGTTTAAATAACAAACACCTTGAGAATCTTCAACTCTTTACCTTTACATTTTTATCACAATAGTTATGATTAGTATTGGGATCAACCTTTTTTTTAAGGATTTTGAAATTTTGAGTGGGTGGCTTTTAGAAATATGATTGTAATGCATATTTGGTGATGTTCCAAATATTGTATTGTGGAACATTTGGCTTTAAAAAATCCAATAAATAGAAAATTGGCTATGTGAAAATTTTAAAAATCATCACAAGTCGACAACATATGGAAATTTACACTGGCAAAAATTGGCAATATGTACAAATGATAATCTAGAGTCTAGCTATGGAACCAATTTATTACATAGTTTTATGGCCATACATTATGTAATATGGAATTATCTATGTGCTAAAAACTTTAAGACTATAATTAAAAAACATTTTTCATTGTTAGATGGTTGTTTCATAATAGGAATTAGAAAGTAGGACATAAGACTTAAGAATTAAAACACATTACCCAAACCCACACAAAGATTCAAATATAGTGTACACACACAATGGACATACATATGACACAAGTTCAAACTCAAATGTTGGACAATGGATAATACATTTGACACCTCAAGACTAAAATTAAAACTAAAACAAATAGACCTCCAAAGTTCAAATAGACAAATAGACCTTCAAATTTTAAATAAAGTTATATAAGATTGTAGTAAAATATAAAATTTCAAAATGTAAACAAAAATAAATAAATAGAAAAACCTTCAAATTTTCAGATAAACTCTAACAAACAGAAACTCAAATAGACTTAAACAAAGATAGACTCAAGCAAATTCAAATAAACATACACCCAAACAAACTCAAATAGAAATAGATTAAGACATATCATGGAAACATATTTAAATAGACTTATATAAAGACTTAGACATATCCAAAATTGAAACAAAGACAAATTCAAACAAACTCAAACATTCATATTCATATAGAGTCAAATAAATAGATTGAATGGCAAACCTTAAAGACACAAACCTTCAAACTCAAACATAACGGCAACATGTTCAACTTCTAAGTCAATGTAATGTTGCAACTTCTTTAGTAAAGAATCACCCAACTTTGGCTAAAAGAAATCATTATTGAAATGGGACCCTAATCCATTTCCATTTGAATTTAATTCAAACATTACCTAGGTTTTTGGTCCCTCTAGTCATTGTAACACACATCATATGGGAAGGTATTCTTAGTGTAAAAAGTCTAGGAATACATCCCAACAACAATGTGTAGATGTTCATTGTGGCAACTCTTCAACTTCAATTTCATGAAAGAAAGGGTGGAAAATGTATGTTCATCTTCCACTAACCATAGCACTTGGATCATTGCAATTTTTACTAGTTTGAAAAATTTTAGGAATGAATGCCTTAAGATGCAAGAAACTTCCAATGTCCACCAAAGTTGTGTCAAAGGATTGACATGAAATGGAACCTCCATTGTAGCGACAACATTGGACTTCATGGTAATCTTGAATATGTTAGCCTACATCTTTAAACCACATGTGGATAAAATGGATGGACAAATCCTAGCAACTTCCAAGAATGTGTTGAGTTCGAAAGTTTGATAGGTTCCAAATGTCACTTAGTGCAATAATGTGACTTGATCAACTCCAAATGATAATTAAAATTATCCTCCACATCACCTTGAAGCCAATATTATGGATAATAAATTCCCATAATGTCCATGATATAAGATGTTGGAAACCTTGAAGTTAATTCCAGAGTTAATGTTTCTATTGCAGCTATAAATAAAGTCATTCAAAAGACATGTGATTTCAAAATACTAAGGGAGTAATCAGCACTTTAAAGATAACTAATTTCCTAATTACTCTTGTATGGTGGATTACAAAATGGATGAAAACATGCCAAGTCATTAATACCTATTGTTGATGAATGTTTATTGCAAATTCCCACAACAAACCAACAATAGGAGGGAGGAGGGTCCAACCAAACATCTTTCATCATTGAGAGGGAAATTATGCCTACTTATAGGTGTAAGACCTGTCCCATTATTGAGGAGTAGGGATAAGAACCCTCCGATTCATACACCTTGTGATCTACATAGGTTTGGTTCATGATAAATTTGCCTTGTGGTTTATGCTAGGTAAAAGCCCATGGGTGTGGGGGCATACCCAAAATGCGGGGCCAAACTCAGCTATCACCTCATCCTAGGCCCCTTATTTTGAGAATGCCCCCACCCTAGGGCTTTACCCTACACAGAAGGGGTCCTCGAGAGACACTAGGAAAGTTTGCATCATAAGAAAACTTTTTGGCGTTGACAACATAAAGCAAGTGCCTGCAAGAAGAAGGGGATGGTGGGTGGCGGGAGAGAGAGAGAGGTTTCGTTATGGGGAAATGGGGGTGCCAAGAAAAGCACGGCAAAACCCTTCTTTTGCTCCAGGGAATCCGGATGACGATGAAGGTTTCAGGAGCACGTTATGGCTCTGCACCGCTATTTGACCGACCGACCGCCCAACTAACTCGCACACAATGGGCGGTCGATGGCTCGGCCACTGAAGTTAAGATCGCAGTGGCAGCAAAATTTCTCTGGCAATTTTCAAAATGGGTTCTCTTTAGTCAGCGACCGAACGATGGCAACTACAAGTTGCTGTAGCTTTAGCCAGCAGCAGCTAGTCTGCAGCACAATGTGCATTTTCCTCAGCGAAGGAGGCAGTCAGTAGTAGTGTGGGACCAACTGAAAGTCGGTGGCTGGACTCACGTCCTTATGTACTTAGCAGGACACACTCTTCGCTGAGGAAAACGGGTGGATGTGTCCCGGCTTATAAGCGCCTGCTCAAAACCAAACGCTCATTTTTACGTTGCAAACTGTTTCTTTCGTATGATGATTCGTGTGTAGTACCATGCAATGATGGGATTGCATTGGCTTTGTCGACCATTTATATGACTGTTTGCATTGATGGGATCTCAATTCTCTCACTCGTTGTTTGGGGGAGCAGCCATCATCACCTTGATAGATACTTTTAGAGTCGACTCTTAAGACTCAAGAGTGATATTAAGAGTGATGATATTACCAATCCAGAAAGATTACTCACTAGCTACTCATCATTCTCCCTTCTTATTAACAACACTGCTTCTTTGTTGGATCATGAATGATCCAGCTTTTATGATCAGTTGTTCCCTGCATGCACAAAGCCAGCTTCTCAATTTTCTGTGAAAAAAAGCAAAAGGTACCTAATTCTTAAACTCATTGTGACACCGGCCTAAATTCACCAGTTGTAGTTCAATCAAGTACCCTACCTGCCTATCAACCCTAAACCCTAAATCCTACTTGATAAGCAGGTTGGGTACCTGATTAAATTCCCTTGTCTTTAATTTAGGGTTTAGGGTTTAGATGAGCCTAAATTAAAGACAAGGGAAAGTGCCTAATAGTTTTCCATTTATCCCAGCATTTGTGGCCACAGTGAACCAGCACCCACCAGTGCACCATCAAGGATGAATGGCAAGAGGTCAGGAAACAGTTTTCTGTTCGCTTTCAGTTCCCTAGCTAACCATGGTGCTTAAATTCAGTTTCTTACCTGTTAGTTCAGTTTCCATGCCAAGCAGGTTGTTAGTAGGTAGGTAGTAAAAACAGCCCTTACAATATGTATACCATCTACTTACCTAGAAGTACCTATTTTCCTACCTACCTACCTATGTATGAGACCTATTTCCTACAGAATTGGTTACCAAGGTGAAACCAAATTTGAGCTCAGTTGAGGTTCATCCACAACTGAGTAATAACAGGCATCCAATGGATGGTGCACTGGTGGGTGCTGGTTCACTGTGGCCGCACTTAAGGTACTTTTGTTCATCAGGGAACTTTTGGACCATCTTCACACATCTAACCCATGCAACCCTTCCTTAATCACTATAATGTAGATTTGATATGCAATAGGATGAAGAAATGTTGGTTTGGTGTAAGTAGTTGTAATCCATTAAATTTTGAGCAATTGTAGTACAATTGAGAGAGGTAATGCCCAAGTCCTCTTGAAAATGCATTAGTGGCATGGAAGTAGATACACTTGCTCACTTGTTTGTATTCTACAAAGGTGAAATGCTTAGGAGGTTTTGGAATGGAGCAACCTTGGAAGTAATTAGTTATGTCTACTTTGGTTAATTGGTTATGTACTCCTTCAATTAATGAAAGGAGCAAGATCCCCAAGAACTATAATTTTTGCAAATAATTCACATGTAGGATAGTATAGCTAATGTGTATTCAATGGTAGTCACCACATATTGACAAATTTCAAAATTGTAGAATGTAGTATAAAAAATTGTGTGAGAACCCATGTGTACTAACTATGTTCTTATTTTGGTAACATGATTTTTGAGGAAAAAAAGAAAATTCTAATGTGATACAACATGGGCACATTTTTAAATTCAATAATATCAGAAATAATTTATGGAATTTGGGCAATATATATAACAAACTTTCTTGGCATCTTTTCTAGACTTTGAACCTCTAAAAGAACGAGACATTTCAAAACAATTTCTATTTCTTCTTTTTACAAAAATGGGGAGACATAATGTTCCACCAAAATATAGAATAGAAAAATGTTGTCAATTATTGGATACTTGTTTTGTAATGGTGGACTAGCTTGAAGCAATAAGCTCTTGGGTTTCACCAATTTTTTAATTTTCCTTCCTTAATAATTTCTTTAAATTTTCACATTTCAGAAACTTTTTTTTTAAAAACTCAACAATTCCAAAATAATTTAATTACCAATGAACCTAAAAAGGTGCTGCAATAATAGATATATTAAAATATCCAAAAACACTACTATGAATACTACTTAATTGTCATGTTTGAATGTATTAATGTACAAAATCAATACAATTTTCAAACTCATTAAATCCTAATGTTGGCTTTTTACTCTTCAATTATCTTTGGAAACCCCTACAACATTTCAATAATTCAAAAAAGAAAAAGAAAAACCTAAAGCATAAGGTTAAAGTGTAAACCCTAAATAATACATTATTGCAAAATATTTAACATGAAAATAAAAATTAAAAAACCAAATGCAAGTATGAATGGAACTTGATCTAGAAACACACTTTTGGTGGTGATTTTTAATGTTAGAGGTATAACAAATTAAGTTGGATTGTAAATGGGCCCTATATACCTCATGGTTTTTAAATCATAGATGGGTTCATTTTAGAACCAATGACATGTTAAAATATATATGTGAAAACACAACATTTGATCTTATAATCATGAAACAAAGTTGGAAATAACTTTGTTCAAGCCAATTCAATTTTTCAATCATGTATTTCAAAAGTGTCCAATTTGAAGTTGACAATCTAGGGTGCACACAGTGAAGGCAATGAAAAAAAAGGTGCATGCATCGGTGTTGGCATACCCCTCTTCTCCTGTGCATTGCCCCTTGTGCACCCAAAATAATAACCTCCATCTAATTCAACAATGTAACTATGTATGGCAAAAGTACGAGTTGTCAAAAAAAGGAATTGAACCTTCACCTCCATGTGACTATAAACCAAGACCTTAAACAACCCACCACACATGTTCAGCTTGTGACAAATAATGTGAACACATAGTTGTAAAATGTCCACTTTAGGTGTCTTTAATATTAAAAATTTTAAATGTTTTTCTCTTTGATATATCATTAAAATAAATAAACTATTTTTTTCAAAGTATTTTTGAAAGGTCTATGCATTAAATTAGATAACACTAATGAACATTCCTATTTAATGTCTTTGATTTCTACTTCTAGGTCCAACATTTCAAATTTACTTTCTCCAATTTCAAAGATTATTTAATTATTTAATTAAAAAAATCATGATGAAATTAATTTGACATTTTAAATTATTTGAATAAAAATTTATGATGTAATTTCACATATATTTATGAAATTTGATTTAATTTAATATTTGATTACTCAAAATATCTAAGAATCAAATGTCATTTTTTAAAAAAATTACTAGACCATAAAGTAAAATGTAATTTTTAAAACTATAGTAATTTCTTAAATTCATTTAAGTTCACATTTCAAATTATGTGAAAAAATGAATTACACGCAATTTTTTTAAGTCTTTAATTTCAAATGTAAAGACATTATAACAAGTTATATATTTATGACATGTGTCTAAATTTATTTATTTTAAAACTATTTGTGGATGACCTCATTAATTTTATGTCCTTTTTTATGTTATTTTTATAACATAATTGACCATATGATAGTGGGTTTATTGCAACCCTAACCTTGAGCTAATGATGTTGAAGGCCAAGGTGTTACAAGAAATGGGTTTGAAAATGAAACAAGGACAAAAGGTGAATGAAACATGCATACTTGCACATTAAATGACAATTGTTTGGTTTTTGATGTTTTCATGTCAAATTGTATTATATATTGCAAAAACTTTATGTGTTTACATGACAATGTTTTCAATATACTATGGAAACACATGTGGAATAATTTGAATAAGATGTAATGGCTATTGAATACTCAAAAGCACTCATAATACATTATAACTTGCTATCATATTGTTTTCATTTATAAAGGGCTTGAAATGCTTTCAAATTGACATAATCATGTATAAAAATTATGCAAACCCTTACATAATAGTGTAATGTCATGACCAAAAAATGAGGAATTTTTTCCATTTATGAAAATAATGGACTTCAAAATGTTAGAAAACAAATTGTGTTTTCTAAAACATTATTCACAATTTGTTTTGGAAAGCGTAGCTTTAAAGATGCAAGCAAAATCTACTACAAGACTCAACATTTAGGATGGATATCAACTTACACACTTTTCAAAACACCATATTAAGATGATTTCCTGTTGAATTATATAATGTTTCAATGTGCATCACATTGTTTATTGATAGAACCAAGGTTTGATATTATGACTAAATCTGAAAATGTTGTGTTTCGTGATGTTGTATGTATAGAATAAAGCAATATGATAATGTTTAATACTTGACATTTGTGCTTTGATGACTCATTCAACAATCTTCAATGAAAGTTAAGTTCATGGCAAAACCAAAACAAAATAGATTGCAATGATGTCATGGATACAACAAATTTTTATTTCAAACTTGAGGAAAGCCCATAACAAACATGCTAAAAATGACAATGTTTTTGAGTCTTGATGCACCATAAATGGAAAATAACAATCAAATAGGTCTTGATATACTAAACTTAAAAATAGTATTTAACTTAATAATTAATATGAAAATGTTCTTTTACTTTGTTCCAACTATATTTAAGAACCACATGTTTAAAGTATATTCAAATAGATTCATTGAAATTCATGAAAATGTCAAGTTTTATAAAAGTACATGCAAGCAAATGAAATATATGATCTTTTTTAATTTCAAGTTAATGGAAACTTAAAAGATACATATGTATTTTCAAATTGTGCATATTATAATCATAATACATTGAATGTAAAAGTAGCTTTGAACACCATATTGACAAACCAATTTCAAATATACTTGTTACCTACTTTTATTATACTAAAGTTAATTTTGTATTCAACTTATCAAAAGCTCAATTGAGGCCTTGATGGTTTTATATTTCTATTGACAAAAAAACTTAATCTATTTTTTTATGTTTATGTCAAAAAATTGATTTTGGGAAAATGAATTTCTTGTCTACTTCACCATTTTTTGCCCAATATAGGACGACAATTTTGGGGAATTACCATGATGTAAGCCCTAGCCAATGGAGGAAACAAGGCCTTTTACTTTTTTAAAAACATGAATTAAAAACCACTGAAGGTTTTGCATACAACCTCTTCATATTGTAAAATCTTCAAAAGGTGTTCAAGTTTGTTAGAACATCAAAGTGGCAAAAGGAAATGAAATTGTTGTTTGCCACACCATCAAAGGTGAAAACACATTATGGGGGGGGCGGCACTTTAAGCAAGAAAATGTACTCTTTTTTGGGTACATTTTAGTATATTTTGGGGACAATTTTTCTTTGATTTCATCTAGCATTTTGATAAACATATAAAATAGATTTTGATACAAAGGCCTCCAACAAATTTCTTATCATCTTTCAAATGAAAGTAATTTTCAACAAAATATGACACTTAATATGCTCGTTTGAATGAAAAACTTGTCTAGATATTTTATGTGAAATCGTATGAAGCAAACTTTTCAATTATAATTGAAATGATACAATCAATTCATATTCAATATATGATTAAGTAATTCATCAAGTTTTGCAATTATTTGAATCATTTAAAAAGTATATTTACATTTTGCAATATATCATAACAACATTTATTTTCTCACAAATATATTCTTAATCATTTAATATTAATAAAATAATGTAGTTTCATTTGACAATTGCATTATTTGGCAATTGAACTACCTTATTTTGAATACAATCTATGAAAAGCTCTTTTAATACGGGCTTGGTGAAAGTTGAAAGTTGCATAATTTTGAAAAAATAATATTTGTGACAACATTTTTTGGCCATCATAGTATGTTTTCACCCTCAAAACAATGGTCAAATTCAAAATTAAACAATGCATTCAACCCCTTGGTGTTAGATCAAAAGTCAATATGTACATGCCCACCAAACATTTACGCAATAATAAAGTTGTGACTTTTATTCTTAAAATCAATTTTATTTCAAATCATATTTTATAGAAATTTCAAAAACATCCATCAACATCATGAAAAGGATGACAAGACAATACTAGCAGTGGAAATTTTGACCATGCATATAAGGCGCATATAAAACAATGTGCCAAAATTCACATCATAAGAAAGATGTGAAAATGTTCTATGGTTTCCAAAACTAGCTCTACAAGAAATTTGAAGAAAAAACTAGATATACTTTGGCTACTTAGAACATTCAATTCTTTTCCCAAAAGTTAATGGACCAATTCAATAAAAGCTATGATTGATGCCAATCTCCCACCAAATGACAATGATTAAAGAATATGTTATTTCTTGACAACATTCTAACACAAACCAATAAAAAGGCATTAACAATTTGAGTACTAGAAATCCTACATAACATCTCCATGTCAACCAAAGGCAAATGAAGAATTTGTGATGCTAGTACTACAATAATTTAAGAATTGAAAGAGACAAATGGGTAAGGCCCACCTACACAAACACAATTCTACAACTTGTGAAGGAAGAGATGTATCCAAAGTATGTTTAAGTTGGTAGACAAATAAATCTTTTTGCTCTTTTGAATGGCAAGCCCTTTATGGAAATTGACACCAAAAAATTGGTGACTTCAAATTGAAATGCAATTCAAAGTTCAAACAACGAGACAAACTACATGCATCTACTTGTAAAAATAGTTTTTTTCAAAAGAATTGAGATGGTTTTAAAGTGTGATCTCCTTTCCAACTACAACTTATAATAATGAAGTTCACAAAATAGAACAATTCATGTTGACAAATGGAAATTGCTCAAGTACAACTTGTAAAGCATGTTGTTTAGTTGGAAAAGGCAAAATTTGATTGAAAAAGGTAGAAATTACAATTGAAGCCCACATATAATCACCATGATGTAACAATGCCATGAAGAGTGCATATGGTGATGAATGAAGTTCTACCTACAACAATGAGAATCCCACATATCATGTGTAACTTCTTCAATAAGGAAAAATTGATGGCAATTGTGGGGATTAGAAGGAGAATTATGTGGTTTTGCAAGAATTTTTTTCGAAGGTGAGGTGTCTTTGATGTCCAAGCTAAAGTCAACAATAGCAAAATTGTTTCCTCCTATGTGAAGTCAATTTTGATTACAAATCAAGTATCACAAAAGAATTTTGTAAAGATGAATCTAGTGTGTACATAGACTTGTTAATGGGTACTAGCATAATTCCTCTATTTAACCCTAAATCACACATGCACAGACACATATTTAAACACTTAACATTAAATAACATTTATATAAATTTGAAACATTTTATTTTTTCAAGATGATGACAAAGTTCTTATAATTGTATTTACCATGCACAATATGTACCATTTGGCAATTCCAATAGAATTTCTACCACCAAGAAACTCAACAAATAACACACTTACTTGGAACACAAATTACAATAGGATTCCCTTGTTCTACTATTCCATTATTTTATCATTTAAAATCCTAAACACTTACATCATTTGCTACCACATCTTGCTTCTTTTTGTCATTTGATCCCTTTGTTGGGCCCTGCCCGCAGAGGAACATGGACTATCGCATTGGATCCAACTTTTGGAAGTTTTACCTTATTAGAACCAGTTTCACATTAGATGAACCAATTTCTTTGGTGAAAGTGTTTAAACTATTTAGATTGGAATGGATTTTTTTGTTCAGAGTGTGGACACAGTAGTTAGATGTATAACATCTTATCTATTGGCAGGGCCAGCGTGTTTGTGATATGCCTTGTTACAAGAATCAGCACCTTCAAACTTGATGGACATAACAGTATGTTGGGTAGTTTTCGCATTTGTAAAAACCATCAGCTCCATTTTTTTCACATTATTGCTGTGTATTTTTCATTTTATTACTCTATTATTGATTGAATGCTTGTTGAAAATATATAAACATAATGAACAATGGTTTTGACTTATTAATTCCATGATTATGATGATGAAAATAATAATGGTTTGTCATTTTACCATAATTTTCATGACACACATATAAAATTTTCCCATTCAAGGAAATTAAAAATTTACATCATTTAAAAGAATACTTATGTTTATGTTGATATTATGATAATAAAATACAATTTTAACATTTGTTTAACTAACTAAAAAATGACAATTAATCCAAATTACACTATATACTAGTTTTCATTATTTTTACATAATTATTTTCCCCCAAGAAGTTTGTGATGTAGGGGATTGAATGACACATGTATTGTTTGATTAATCAAATTGACTAGAGTGATTTATTTGATAAGGTACATATAATCAAATTGTACAACCTTAGTCAAAATGGCCAATGGTCTTTATTCAAGTTGAACATCTAAACATGATGGTTAATGATCTTTAGTCAAAATGATCAATGATTTTTAATCAAGTTGAATATTCAATCAAGATGGTAATGATCTTTAGTCAAATGTGACATGGTCTACTACCCTATGTATCTATTTCCTACCTACTCACCCATCTATTTATTTAGCTAACTACTTACCTACCTATTACCCACCCACCTACCTACCTACCCATTATTTCCCTACTTACATACCTATCTATTTATTTATACCTTTTCACCTACCTACTTATGTAATTGCCTGTATTTTTTCACCTTTGTATAATCTACCTACTCACATACCCACCTACCTTCTTAAATATAGTTGGGTCCAACCATGTTATTAAGAGCCACACATGCTTCTTTAGTCCATTGTTTTTTGAAGAATATTTTTAGAATATTTTTGATGTTTTTAAAAAGTTTTTTTGATACTATTATATTGAGGTGTATATTACAAAATATTTCAAATATGTCAATGTTTTTTCAAATTGTGTTTTTAGTGTCAAAACTATTTTAAAACAATGATCACAAGTCTTTCAAAGTGTATATTATGTATCTTTTATTCATTACTAGTGGGTGCCCGTGACCTTTGGTCACCTTGGTTCATGTTTTAGAAACTTTTAACTTTTTTATTTTTATTTTTATGTATTTTCTATTTTTATTATTGTTTATTTCATTTTTGGAATTTTTTTCTTTTAAAATTATTTTATTGTATTTCCCTTTCCTTGTTTCATTTGTTTCCATT
>Ga0209208_10009143_pt1 | contig 13075 bp, 11 predicted proteins | sample S1TSphfallax_3_FD_187694 | JGI IMG/M metagenome (GOLD analysis project Ga0209208, IMG submission 187694) | Host-associated microbial communities from peat moss isolated from Minnesota, USA - S1T2_Fd - Sphagnum fallax MG (SPAdes) (version 2) | ecosystem: Host-associated > Plants > Peat moss >...
GACATCGACGTCGACGGCAGCGCCAGCGAGGTCGCTCTCAACGCAAAGGATCTCAATCTCCATCTTGTCAGCCCGTCCGTCCACCCGCCCGAGTATAGCGCTGTCGCTGCCACCACGACTCACCTCAGATCCTTCGATTCCGCGCCCGACATCGCGGAGTTCCAATGGCGCGAGTCCACGTCGGTTACGACGCTTTTGCTGGGTTTGTTGGGCGTGCCCTTGTCCCGCACGCATCCCCGTGGGCACAGAAACACGAAGGTCGGAATCGCCCTCCTGATTTACGCCGGCTACTATCTCTTCTATGAGTCCGCGCGCACCTGGGTCCAGATTGGGGTCCTCCCTCCCTTTCCTGGTTTGTGGATTGCGCCGGCGTCGCTCGCCCTGGTGCTGATCGTCGCGCTGCTCGGGCCACAACTCGGGCCGGGCTGGCGAGGGCGTCATGACCCGACTTGAGCGTTACATCGCAATTGCTACGCTCAAAGCGCTGCTGCTGGTCTCGGCCGGTCTCACCATCTTGTTCAGCTTGCTCGAGTTCGTCAATCAGCTGCACGACGTCGGTAAGGGAAACTATCGCCTGATCGACGCCTGTATCTACGTGCTGCTGACCGCGCCGGCCCGGCTGCTGCAGCTCATGCCCGCTGCCATGTTATTCGCCTGCCTGTTCGCCTTGGGTGCTCTGGCGACGCGCTCCGAGTTGACGGTGATGCGTGCAAGCGGGATCTCCCCGAACCGGATTGTCGGCGCCGTGTTCAAACTGGCGCTCGCCACCCTGATCGCGCTATTCGGTCTGGCGCAGTTCGTCATCCCGCCCGCCGAGCAGATGGCGCAGACCGAACGGGATTCGCGGCTCGCTTCAGTGGACGCCGTGCGCGGCAGCAACAGCTTCTGGGCCGCGGGCGACCATCAGATTCTCAACGTGCGACGATTCACAGATGTCAACATTCCGGTGGACGTTTATCTCTATGAATTTTCTGCCGGCGGCGAAGTACGTGGCGTGATCCACGCGGCCCGGGCCGAAGTCCGCCCGGATGGCACATGGCTCTTGGAAAGGGTGTCGAGGAAGCAATTCAATGGCACGCGCATCGACAGCGACCAACTCGCAACTCTCGTCTGGCATTCCTTTTTGCGACCCGCACAGGTTTCGCTCCTGACGTTGCCGGCCGATAGCATGCGGCCGCTCGACTTATACCGATATGTCCGCGATCTCGAGAGACGACATCAGCCCTCTGCCCGCTATGCTCAGGAGCTATGGGAAAAAATGAATCTGCCCTTGGCGATGGCAGCCATGATACTCATCGCCGTTCCGTTTGCGTTCGGGTCACTGCGCACACGGGGGATGGGACAGCGAATGATGATCGGGACGATGATCGGCATCATCTTTACCCTCATCCAGCAGATCACGGGTTATTTGGGTTTGTTGCTCAATGTGAGCCCGGTCCTTACGGTCACGACGCCCTCGATCCTCTTGGCGGCGCTTGCCGTTTATCTTTACCGGCGAGCGGTATAGCTGGCGCCGCGCCACAGCACCACTACCGCCTCCAGAAGCCCACGGCGCATCGTGCTGCGGTAAGGGGAGTCCGCGGGCAGTTGCGCCATCAAGCGTTGATGGGCGGTACCCAGCGAATGGTATGGGATCGCGGGAAACATATGGTGCAGGCAGTGATAGCGGAGGCCGACTGGGAAGATCAATTCTGTGAGCCACGGAGGACCGGTGACGGTGTTGGAATCCTCGACCTGCTCGAGATAGCTCATCGCGCCGCCCGTGTTGCGATAGCCGTGAGCGGCCAGAGTGCGGATCCAGTTCAGACCCGATGCCGCCATACCCAGAACGTACAACCGGAGAAAAATGCTGAAGGGCACTTTTCCGGAAATCAGCAGGACTGCGAAAACGACGAGCTCCAGAAAAATGGCGGCTTCGAGAGCAACCCAGGTTCCGTGCGGTTCGTCAGGGGGAACGCTGCGTCGGTACCTCGGGTTGATGACGTACGAGGACGCATGCGCCAACACCCACGCGCGCAGCCTTGGATGCATGAACGAAAGCGGGGTCAACACCAGAAACCGAAATATCGCCAGCGCAGGCAGCAAGGGAACCTGCAGGAGGTACCACACGATGCGGCTCACCGGACCTGCGCCCAGGGCTAGATACTCGCCATCGTTCACCGTCGCGAAATGGCGCGGATTGTGATGGTCCGCATGATTCTTGTACATGAAGGAGGGCATGAGAAAAGGAATGGCAAACAAGATGTTCCAAGTGGCTTGGAAACCCGGCAAGCGCCCGCGGGGCATGTGCACGATTTCGTGCATGAACACGCCACAACGAAACAGCGCCAAGGTAGCGATCGTGAGACCGATGAAGAATTGCGGCGAGAACATCGGGCTGAAAACGTACAGTGCGACAGCGGCATAGCCGAGCATCATCGAGAGAAGGAAATCCGTCCAGTAGATCCGAGCGCTGTGCTCGAACAGGTCCTTCACGACAGTCCGTGCCTGAGAATGGAAGTCTGCCCGCTGGCTTCGAAGGGCCTCGTTCATGATCTTATTCACTCCCGGGTGGTCGCGTGATCGCCCGCCGCGCGCGCCGCGTCGGTCTGCGGTGGCTCGCGCCGCAGCAGAATGAGACACGTGAGCAGCGCCAGTCCTGCGACCACGCCGACTTGAACCGCCGGCCTGCCGATGCCGATGAAGTGCCGGCTTGCCTCGACGGTCAAGACTAGCATGACGACTGCGACGATGGGCGCCCTCAAGGTTCGGACAAGGTCTTGAAATTTGACGCCCCAATGACGGTGCAAGTAATGGGCCTCCCAGAGAAGCAAGAGGGGCGGGACCACGAGCCATACCGTCGACATGGCCACGAGGCCCAGGGCGGCTGGGGCGGTGACGCCGACCAGCAGCATGCCTAAGCCCAGGAGCAGCAGGGTCGTGACCGAAAAGCGAACGGCCAGATGCGGACGTCCCGACGCGTACACGACTGGGTAAGCGAGCTGTGCGACGACCCGCAGCAGCGCCGCGACCGCCAGGAGCTTCAGCGGCACGCTGGCCGAGGCGTAATTTCGCTGCTGCTCGTCGTGAATCATGGACGTGATGGGATCCGCCGCGAGCACGATCGCTGCCGTCAAGGGTGCCACCACCGCAAGCAGCTTGCGCAGTGACCACGTGAGCGCTTGCACCAGCTGATCGCGCACCGCCGCGAGCTTGGCGAAGACCGGCAGGGCAGTCCGGCTGATGAGTGTGCCGGCGGCATTGGCCGGCTCCATCGCAAGGTCAAACCCGACGCGAAACTCTGCCAGGGCCGCGGCACCATAAAACCATCCCACCAGCAGGTGGTGAACGTTGTTGATCATCTGCTCGCACAGGCCCGACATCGTCGCGCGCAATCCGAAGCGCAGCAACGGTGCGACGGCCGGCACACTAATCCTCAGTTGTGGTCGGAACGGGCTTGCCAGCGTCGCTCCGATGAGCGTAAACAGACCGCTCGCGGCAAAAGCAATGACGATCGCCCAGGCGCCGCCTCCCGCGATCGCCAAGCCCAGCCGCGTCAACGCGGCGGCAAAGGTCGAGCCTACGTTGACGAGCGCGATCCGCTCGTACTGCAAGCCCCGCTGCAGCATCGCCATCGGAATGACGGCAGCGCCAACCAGGGGCTGCTTGATCGCGATCGCGAGAAAGTAAGCCGCAACACCGGCAATGCCGTACAGAGAGGCGATCCACGGAGCGGCGAGCAGCACCATGCCGCTCACGACGCAGGCCCCCAAGAGGATGACCCAAAACAAGGAATCGAGTTGCAGGCGCGACAACGACGGCGCCTGCACGAGTGCCGTGCTCGTGCCCAGCCCGTCGAGCGCCTCGATGACCGCCCCGAAGGCCACCACCAAGGAACCCGCGCCGACCTGTTCCTTGGTCAGGAAGCGCAGCACCAGAAGAATCGTGGCGACGTCCGTGATCTTGGCGAGGATCGTCGCACCACCCAGCCAGTTGAAGCCACGACGCAGATGCTGCTGATGACCCTCCATACGCGGTGAAGCCACGGGGTGCCGCCGGCGGGTACGTCCGCTAGGACCCCCTAGAGGCGTCCCGATTGCAAAAGCGTCTCGGCCTTCTCCAAGCTGGCCGGGTCATCTACGTCGAGCCACAGACGACCCTGGACGTCGAAGACGCGAGCCTTGCCCTGACTTGCGAGGACATTCATGGCTCCGGAGATGCTTTCATCGCCTCGAGCCTGGCTAGCTTCCAGGGCGTCAAAGATGACCGGCGTACACAGGAAGACGCCCGTATCGATGGCATTGAAGTCGCGAATGACCTTGCCGATGTGCAGAATCCGGCCATCGGCGCATTGGACCCTCGTGACATCGTCCGGATCATTGATCGAGCCCGCGATATTGAAATCAACGGCGAGCGTTACGGTGTCGGCCTCAGGTTCCGAGGCCATCAATTCCCGAAGAATGGCCGGATCGACCAGATGGTCGCACATGCAGAGCATAAAAGGGCCGTCCAGGAAGGGTCTGGCCTTAGATACGGAAACGCCATTGCCACGCTGCCATTCGTCGTTGACGATATGACTGATCGCAATGCCTTCCCGCTCCGAGATGACGTCCAGCGCCGCCCGCACGGCATCCCCCCGGTAGCCGCTCACCACAAAGAAATGCTGCACGCCCGCGCTGCGGGCGCGCGTGATGACGCGCTCGAGCAAGCCCACCCCGAAAACCTGCACCAAGGGCTTACTCGGGCCCCGCTCCCGCAGGCGGCCGCCTGTCCCAGCGGCCACGATGAGGCAGTTCAAGGGGCCACGACTCTCAGCTTGGCGGTGTTGTTGCGAATGAAACTCTCGACCATATCGTAGGCTTCATCGTCCGTGTGCTGCTTCGGGGGGTGCTTGCAGAAATACGCGCTTGGCCCCTCGAGTGGTCCGCCGATGCCGTTCAAGAGAGCGAGTTTGCAACATCGAATCATGTCGATGGCGACGCCGGCGGAGTTTGGCGAATCTTCCACGGAAAGCCTCAATTCAATGTCCATGGGAACGTCACCAAACAACTGGCCTTCCATGCGGATGAAGCAAATCTTATTGTCTTTCTGCCACGGCACGTAGTCGCTCGGTCCAACGTGAATGTTTTCGTCCTCCATACGTTTGGCGGACACAGCCTGCACCGCCTCCGTCTTCGATGTTTTCTTGGAGGCGAGGCGGGTCTGATTCTTCATGTTGAGAAAATCCGTGTTGCCGCCGGTGTTCAATTGGTAGGTGCGAAGCACCTTGACGCCGCGCTTGGCAAACAGGTCCGTGAGCACGCGATGCACGATCGTCGCGCCGAGTTGGGATTTGATGTCATCGCCGATGATCGGCAAGTTCCGTGCCCGAAAGCGTTCGGCGAATTCCTTGTCGCTGGCGATGAACACGGGCATGTTGTTGATCAGTGCAACGCCCGCTTCGAGCGCACATTCCGCGTAGAAGCGCGCAGCCTCCTCCGAGCCGACCGGAACATAGCTCACTAGAATCTCGGCGCCCACGCGCTTCAACTCCCGAACGATCTGTTCCTTGCTGAGTTCCGGCGCATCGGACCGGACGAATGTGCGGTCCTCGGCGCACGCCAACATATGCTCGGAGATGCCGTCGAGAACCTGCCCCATGCGCACGATGACACCGCCGTCCGGAATCTCGGCCTGGAAAACCTTCGTGCAGTTGGGCTTTGCGAAGATGGCCCGATTCACGTCCGTGCCGACCTTGCGGGCATCGACATCGAAAGCCGCGACGACCTCGATGTCGCAGGGCATGTAATCCCCGATCTGGGTGTGCATCAAGCCTGAAACGCCTAGTCGGCAGCGCTCCCGCGTGTAGTAGTGGATCCCTTGAATCAGCGAGCTTGCACAGTTCCCGACGCCGACGATGGCAATGCGGATGGGATTTCTGTTGTTCATGTGGAAACCTGCGGTTCGAGAGTGATCGGGTAGTCCGTGTCCAATGTCGCAGCGAGCTTCTTGCCGTAGATTCGGTAGGTCTTGTAGGCGCGGGCGCCGAGCCGTTCGAGAATCCGGCGCATCGGCAGATTGTCCTCGAGAATCCAGGACAGCTCGATCGAGCGAAATCCGAAGCTTGCATTGGCGGGCAGAATGGCGCCAATCAATTGCAACGGGAGTGCGCTGCCGAGTAACGTGCCCGACAATTTGCGCCGCACGCCGAAGAGCGGTACACGCGCCGTTTTTATCCGGCGCGATTTCAAACGCCACAGAAGTTTCGCCCAGCCGAAGGGCAACAGTCGCCCGTCCAAGTCGCGAATGGCCTCGTTGAGATTGGGCAAGGTAACGATGAATGCGACGGCCTCGCCATCCACCTCGGCAAACCAAACGAGCCGGTCGTCGAGCAACATCCGCATCCGTTTCGCCAGCTCATCGGCTTCCTCGTCCGTGAGCGGTACGAAGCCCCAGTTCTTGCTCCAAGCGTCGTTGAAGATATCGACCATCTTGCGAATGTCGTTCGCATAGTCCTTGAAATTCAGCCGGCGCATCTTGACGGAGGCGGGTAGTGGGCGATCTAGCATCCTGCGCGCCGATTCAGGCAGTGGCGCCTCTACGTCGAGTATGTACGCGAACGTGTCCTTCTCCTTTCGATATCCCAAGGCCTCGAGTTGTGCAGCCGCGTAGTCCGGATCGTGCCCCATGAGCATCATCGGGGGCGTGCTGAAACCGTCTACCAGCAGGCCCATTTCCTCGTTGATCGACAGCGAGAACGGTCCGCGGATACGGGTAACGTGCCGGCTCCTCAGAAACTCCTCGGCGACCCCCACGAGCGCGGCGAAGACTCGTGAGTCATTCTCGGCACTGAGGCAGCCGAAATGACCCACGCGCTCTGCGCCGGTCTGCTGGGCCAAGGGGTCGATCTGCGCGCTGATTCTTCCGATATCGCGCCCATCGCGTCGGGCGATCCAGAATCGGACCTCTGCCCGCCGGAGGAACTCGTTGTCCTTGGGTGAAAAGGCCTCCTCACGCTCCATCGTCAGCGGCGTAATCCACGCTTCGTCGTTCTTGTGTACTTCGGAGGGGACCCGGATGAAGCGCCGCAGCATGGCCTTATCGCTGACGGTCAGGATCTCGATCGTCATGCAGGCACGCGCTCGACCGCATGAGCGGGTGTCTTCTTCGGTTCTGAGTCGAGAATACCCAGTTCGCGTCCCACGGCTATCATCGTGGATAGGGCAGTCTCGATCTGAGCTTCCGAGTGCGCAGCGCTGATGCTGCAGCGAATCAGCGACAAACTCCCCGGCGTCGCGGGCGGCAACGCCAGGTTGGTGTAGACACCCTCGTCGAGCAGGCGATTCCAGAATTGCACCGCCACCTCTTTGCCCGGCATCTTCAGCGCTACGATCGCATTGGGCTCCGGTCCGAGCGCAAATCCTTCCTGTGCCAGTGCGCGATAGAGCTTGCCGCTGCTCTGCCGCACTCGCTCTCCAAGGGAGGCGTCGGTTGAAATGCGCGAAAGTGCCGCGGTGACGGAACCGACGACGGCGGGCGGTAGGGACGCCGTGAACATGTAGGGACGGCAAGCGACGCGCAACAGGTCAAAATCGGGGAGGTCGGACACCACGAAGCCACCGATCGCTCCGAGGCTTTTGCTGAAAGTTCCCACCACGAAATCGACGTCGCTCTCGACGCCTAAGTCTTCACAGACGCCACGCCCGTGCTTGCCCCGAGTCCCGAGCGAATGCGCTTCGTCGACGATGAGCGTAGCGCCCATTTCACGCTTTACACTCGCGATCTCCCGTAGCCTGCCGCTATCACCGAGCATGCTGAAGATGCCCTCGGTGACGATGATGCGATTGCCGGGACGATCCTTGAGTCGGCCGAGCCGTCTAGCAAGGTCCTCCGCGTCGTTGTGACGGAAGCGAATGATCTCCGCTGCGCTCAACTTGCACGCGTCGTATATCGAAGCGTGGCTGTCGGCATCAATCAGCAGCTGGTCGTCGCGTCCCGCGACGGTCGATATCAGGCCCAAATTCGCCTGGTAGCCGGTCGTGAAGATCATGGCGGCACGCTTGCCGTAGAACGCTGCGATCCGCCGTTCGAGGAGCACGTGGTCGCCATAGGTTCCGTTTGCAATGCGTGAGCCCGTGGTGCCCGTGCCCTCTGCGCGCACTGCACTCACGCTCGCGGCGATGCAACTCTGATCGAAGGTCAGCCCCAGATAGTTGTTGGTCCCGAAGAGCAGGCAGGGTCGACCCTCGAGCACGCCCTCCGTAGCCGATACGATCTTTTCGAAGCGGACATCGAAGGGATTGCGGCCGCCGGCCGCAAGCGCCTGCAGGGCGCCGCGCAACTCATCAAATTTGGACAGCAACGCCATTAGCGGGCAGCTCCCTTGAGTGTGTGAACGGCGACGCACAGCTCGCCGATCGTTTGAACCTCAGCGACTCGTTCGAGCGGGATGGAAAGGTCGAAGCGGTCCTCGACGTCCTGGATGAAATCGAGGACCGCCACGGAATCGAGTCCGAGGTCGCCCACGATCCGCGTTTCGGCCGTTATCTTCGTGTCCGCAGGCACGCGGTGCGCGAGCAGCAAAATCACGCCTGCCTCGATAGTGTCGATCTGGTCGGTCAATTGGTCCCCTCTCACGCGCCGATCAGCGGACTGCGAGCCAGTGCTGTTCGCGGTACCAGTTCACCGTGTCCCGAAAACCCTGGGCAAGACCGATCTCAGGACGCCAGAGAGTGCGCGGTGGCTGGGACTTAAGGTTGGAGCCCCAAGCGGGATGAAGAAATTCACGCGCTTTCTCGGGCGTGAATAGGGGCGTGTGCCGCCGAAGCTTGCCAACCATCAGGCTGACCGCCGCCGCCGCCTTCACGACCGCTCCCGGCACTGGGATCACGAGCGCGCGGGTCTCCATGGCGGTTTCAGCTGCCCTTATGATCTCGTCCCAGGAATAGCCTTCGATGCGCTCGTCCGTCAGTTCGAACATGGTTTCGTGCGAGCCTCGCTCACACAGCACGGCGATGGCGGCCGCGGCGTCAGCGGCGTGAATGACCGCGATGCGGCCGTGCGCGCCGCGCGGGCGCAGGAAGATTCTGCAAGCAATGGCCCGGAAGAGCGACAGCGTCTCACGATCCCACGGCCCGTAAATGGCGGACGGCCGGACGATGATCACAGTCGCGCAGCGATTCAAGGTCATCGTCAAGAGCCGCTCTGCAGCGCGTTTCGTCGTCGCATAAGTCGACAGCGCCGGCTCACGTGCCGCCATCGAGGACACCAGCAGGACCCGTGGGCTCTTTCCAGACGTCTCGATCGCCCGTGCGAGGTTCGCAGTCCCCACCACGTTCACGGCCTCAAAAGCCGCCGAGCTCGGCGCTTTGATCAGAGCGGCGGCATGAATGATCACATCAGCGCCCTCCACCAGAACCCGCAAGGCCTCCGCGTTCGACAGATCACCCGGCACGGCATCGAGCTGCAGACCGGCGAGCTGAGGATGATCGATCGGTCGCCGTGCGAGAACCCTGACTCGCCAGCCTCGGGCAGCGAACGCGCTCACGATGTAGCGCCCCAGAAAACCCGTAGCGCCCGTGATTGCAGCCAACTTGCTCATGACGATTGGCGGGCCTGGAAATCCGCGATCGGCTTCGACTCAGCAGTTGCCGAAGCGACTCCTTGTTCGGGCTCACCCAACAATGAAGCCAGGTACATGTCGCGAGCCTTCGTACGGCTCATCTTACCCGAGGACGTCCGCGGCAGGGCGTTATGCGAGACGAGCACGACCGAACAATTCAGGCCCGCGGCGGACAAGATGACCGAAGCCACCGCTTTGCGTTGCGCCTCGCGCATCAGCGGATCCGACGTTCGACATTGCACGAGGATAACGACACGCTCGGCGTCCCCTCCGTCGACCGAGAATGCGACGACGTCTCCACGGCGCACACCGTCGATATGATTCTCGAGCGCCATCTCGAGATCTTCAGGCCACACGTTGCGGCCATTGACGATGATGAGATCCTTGCTGCGTCCGGCGACGACGATGGAGTCGCCGACGCGATAACCCATATCACCGGTGTCGAGCCAACCGTCGGCCGAGAGCACGCGCGCGGTTTCCTCATTTCGGCGAAAGTATTCAGTCATCACGCTCGGACCGCGAAACATGATGTGGCCAACCTGACGCTCCGCGAGAACCGCGCCCTCGGCGTCGCGGACTTGCAGCTCGTGGCCGGGAAGCGGCCTACCACAGATCACGAGATCGCGTACATTCTCGCCCTCGGCGGGCACGGCGCGACCTTCCCGCCGCAGGCGACCGAGGTCGACGCGATCGACCTCTATCCCGCGGTCCAGCGGCGCGAAACTCATCCCGAGCGTCGCTTCCGCCATACCATAGCTTGCTACGAAAGCCTCCTTGCGGAAGCCGCACCGAACGAATGTATCGGTGAATCGCGCCAGAATCCCTGGGCGAATCTGGTCGCCGCCGATGCCGGCGACCCGCCAGCGCGAGAGATCGAGATGCCCGAGATCGGCATTCATCGCCCGTCGAGCACATAAGTCGTAGCCGAAAGACGGACTGAAGGAAATAGTGCCGCCGTTACGGGAAATGAGCGTCGGCCAAATGAGGGGTCGCCGGGCAAACTCATCGGGGGCGAGGTAATCCGTCGAGATCTGGCTGGTGAGAGGCATCAGGAAGAACCCGACCAGTCCCATGTCATGATAGAACGGCAACCAGGATGTACAGCGATCCGTTTCCGTCACTCCGAGCGCGTCGCGTGAGATACCGCGCGCATTGGCGAGCAGCGCCCGATGCGTGACCGCCACACCGGTTGGAGCCCGCGTGCTGCCCGAGGAGAATTGGAGATAGCACACATCTTCCGGTTCAGCCTGCGACAAGTCTGCATCGGCTTCCGGCATCTGGTTAAGATCTTCGACTGTTCCAACCAACCCTACCGCCAAACGCGCTGCCGCCTGCCGAGCATGCTCGAGGAAGACTCCAGGCGCGATCAGGGCGAGAGGTTGTGCCGCCTCCATCATGGGATGAATATGGTCAATATAGTTGACCCGCCCTGCGAATGCCGCGGGCGTTGGCAAGGGGACGGGGATCAGGCCGGCATACTGGCTGGCCCAGAAAGTACGTACGAAGTCGGCGGTCGATTCGGCGATGATAGCGACGCGCTCGCCCCGGCGCAGACCGGCTCGGATCATACGACGCGCCAGGGATTGCGCTTGGTCTTTCAGCTCCCGGTATGGCAACACAGCCAGCAGTTCGCCACGACCGGAGTAGAAATTGAAGCCGGCCCGACCGGTGGCGGCGTAAGCGAGCGCCTCGGTCAATGTCGAAAATTCGGCTCGACGGATCCGGCATCCCGCCAAATCCGTCGGCTGCAGCTCTGACGTCACCCTAATTGACCTCCGCAGATTGACCCCGATCGACTTGGCCGCGCCCTCGGCGCCTCTGCGACGACCATTTTAGTTCGGCTATTCCCGCGCACAATCGCAAATTGTACCTTAATATTCGTATTCCTCACCCTCAATCACAATGCATTTCTCGCCCGGCTGTCAACAGCTTAGGTCTAGGACTCTTGCAAAGCGAAGCAGATGACTCGGCTCCGACAATGATCTTACCGTGAAGATCCTATTCACTTTCGAAAATCCCCTGCCGAATCCCCAGGCGGATGCGGAGGTTTTTGTGGCGACAGCCAAGCACCTGGCGGCATTCGCCTCCAAGGCCTGGTTGCACGTCCCGGCGCCGGACTTGGCCAACTGCGCGACGACCTCCGCCGTCGTCGGCATGTCCGTCGTCCGGGCTCTCGCGCCGCTTCGTCCAGCGGTACTGCGACACTTCTGCTGTGGTGTAAGCCTCCCGTTTCGTGGGGTTTTTCGGGAGGCGGATTTCATCTACACGCGAAATCTTTGGGTCGCCTGGGTCGCCCTACTGTTCGGGCAACGAGTCATCTTCGATCACTATCGGCCCTGGCCCGATCAGGTCCCACCGCTGCGTCGCTGGATTCACTCCATCTTCTGCAATGCACGCTTACTCGCCAACATCAGCCACTCCCGATATACGCACGCCAAGTATCTCGAGCTCGGAATTCCCGCCGAGAAACTTCACTGTGTTCATAACGGCTTCGATCCGCGGCGCTTGGGTAATCCCATGAGTATCGAGGTTGCCAAGCAGCAAATCGGCGTCGAAGGCGGCACGAAGACGGTCGTCTACACAGGGCGCATCAACCACAAGAAGGGACTCGAACTCGTGTTGCAGGCGGCGCAGCATCTGCCTGACCATCTCTTCATCCTCGTTGGCGCGAGTGAACATAACACGATCGAGACTCTCGCGAACGGCATGAAGAACGTCCGGATCGTCCCCTGGCAGGAAGCTGACGCGCTGGCCCGGTATATTTTTGCCGCGGATGTGCTGGTGATTCCTCCATCGGCGAAGCCGCTTGCCGAGTTCGGCTCCACCGTCGTCCCCTTGAAACTCTACCTCTACATGGGCTCGGGTCGACCTATTTTAGCCGGTGATACTCCCGACATCCGGGAGATCTTGAAGGACGGCAGAAACGCTCTTCTGTGCCAACCAGACTCCGTTGATGCCCTCGTTGCGGGAATCTCAGCTCTGACCAGCAACCCATCGCTCGCCCAACGCCTCGGCGAAACATCGCTTTCGGACAGCCGTCATTTCTCGTGGAGCGAGCGAGCGAGACGGATCGCCGCGATTCTGCTCGAACGGTTGGAGGCGACACAGGTCGAAGGCAGCGCTTGGAATCGCGCGCAGAATCGCGACTGGTTGTTGCAATCGCGACGCTGGGCCGCGCATCTCGTGCGCAAGCGATCTTGGGTGCTTCCGCCACGCTAGCCGCAGGGGCCGCCAAGGAGTCCCGCACGGAGACCCGCGCTGGGCGGCGCAGCACCCATCCATATCGACATGAAAACCCGCGAAAAATCATCGCCTGGAATCGTTCCCTTGAGAACTCCGTCGATGACTACCTTGATGCCTGCACCCGGTTGGCGAACGAAAGTCATGCGCTGACCGCGCTTCATGCCGGACAGCCAAGTATTCAGCGTCGCGACCCGTTGCATGAGGGAGGCGGGGCGATCCGGAACGACGTGCACGAAATCTTTCGTCCACTGG
>Ga0209208_10009145_pt1 | contig 13074 bp, 10 predicted proteins | sample S1TSphfallax_3_FD_187694 | JGI IMG/M metagenome (GOLD analysis project Ga0209208, IMG submission 187694) | Host-associated microbial communities from peat moss isolated from Minnesota, USA - S1T2_Fd - Sphagnum fallax MG (SPAdes) (version 2) | ecosystem: Host-associated > Plants > Peat moss >...
GTGATTGGCCGCAATTGCCGCTTTCTCCAGGGTCCAGATACTGATCCTGAAGCTGTGCAGAAGGCATGTCTACTACATTCTTACTCTTTTGCAAATTAGAGATTGCTTATCAGTGTATCTCTCAGTAGTGGGCTAAGCTTCCCTATTGCTGTTATGAAACATAAACAATGGTTAAATTGTTGTATGCTCCCTGGTGGTTTCAAGGGACTTATTATTAGCATTCATGGTACCCGTAGGTCCAGTCTTCATATTCTTTGGTTTATGCACCTAAAGAAAATTCTTTTGTTTCTTCCAGATTCGTGAGAGTATAGCAGGTGAACGTGCCTGCACTGTGCGCATTTTAAACTACAGGTACACATAATATATATTTACCACCAATGCTGTTTTGTTGGGTTTAAAGGTGTTACAAGGTTTGATTGATTTTTGATGTTCATACCAGTGTTGGAAAGGTATCAACTTTTGAACATACCCAATACCAGGTGGCACTGGTATTGGGTATTTCAAAACAAATTCGTACCAGCCTGGTCCTGGTATAGGGTCCAAGGGTGATTTTTGGCTGGTATAAGGCAGGTATATTCTATATACGTGGTATGGTGACTGGTACAGCCCTTGTATGAAGCTGGTATGACCTCAGTGCCTCTGAGCCAGGTACTGGTATGAGGCTGGTATTGCCTCAGATCATATGAGTCTCGTCAGTTCTTTGATACCAGGACTGGTACCAGTCTACATACCAGGGTTCGATACTGGTACAAGCCCAACATTGGTTCATACTTCATACTTCAGGGTGCTGTAGATCCACTAAGGATGCAGAGATTTTTGTTCTCACTAGTTGTGGACTCCTAAGGTGTGAGAAACCTCGTGTTCCCAAAAACTTGGTCAAATATCATACCTGATGCAGAATGTGACTGCTGAAATGGTGGCATAGAGCTTATGCAAACCCCTTGTTCTGCTCACATTAAAGAGATTCAAGTTGGTTGCATGCATGTTGGGACAGCTGATTGTTTGAAATGGTTGTATTTTTCTCTTATGATTATTGGTTTCTGATTGTGGGTACAGGAAGGACAAAACATCATTTTGGAATCACCTGCATCTGTCACCTGTCCGAAGTGCAACAGGAGAGGTACACTACATCACAGTTACTTTGTTTATTGAGCAACTCATAGGTATTTGCTTGAAGATTACCAGCTACTGTTCTGGGTCTGATCGCATGTCCATTCTATTTGGGGCATCAAGGATTGATGCTTTCCAAACCTTCAAACTTGATACCAGAATGCCCCACTTATTGTTGTTGTTTGAAGTGTTGGAATGTGGGTACCACCAAGATGTGGAATGGGTTGATTGTGGTTTCAATCACATTGTGAATCCTGGCATGGAATTCAATTCAACACTGTTCAATTCAACCTGGATTTTGACTGCACATTAGTATCAAGATAGAACAAGCTTTGACAGCATTATTCTGTATACGCAGGTAGCGTTCTATGTTGGGGTGCAATTAGCTATGGACATTGTGGATTCTGCTGGTGATGAGAATGAGGGAATGACACCATACATGAAACAATTAGGTGCAGTAGGAGCAGTTAAAGTTGCTGTACGCAGCTTACAAGGCTCTGGATTAAGGCGATCTTTCAAGAAGAACAGTGAAGAATGAGCGATTCATGCTCTTGCCTGTAGTCGTCCTCACCCTGCCACACCCCATCAGCATTTATCTCTTGGGGGGGGATCTTTGCCACTAAATAATTTTCATCAGTATATTTCAGGCAGTCCCCCTTGTTTAGTATGATGGGGCAGGTCTAAAGTGAGTGTTTACAGTTTTTTCTCTTCGAGAGTTTGATAAAAGAGGTGGAGCTCAAGTTGAAAATGTCCTAAATTGTCTTGAGATAGCTTCTATTTGTTGGTCAGAGGCTTTTAGCATGTAGAAGTTTCCTCTCTGAGGCAATAGAAACCTGCTTCCAAAATCTGCATGGTATATTTATGTCAGTCTGTTGCTCCCCATAAAATACAACAGTATTGATCTGAAACTGTTCAAGCTGTGGTTGGGGATGCTGCAGAAGAGAGTGCATATCAAGTGCAACAAATGGTTTTTCTCTTTGTAAAACAGACTTGTTTCAGAGGAAATTAATGCATTCCCTCATTCTTGAACGCTACTTCACACTATACTAGTTTTATTTGATCTTACGGAATACTAACTTAGTGTACCTTACCTACATACATCCATTAGGGAGGTGACTGCACACAAAGCCTTGAGCAGGGCTTTGGTGAGCAAGGGACTGCCATCAGCTTGTGAATTGAATGTCTAGATGGAACTTGTGCCAATGAATACACATGTCATGTGGTGCTAATAAAGCTGCCAACTATATTCTTTACACCAAAATTGGGGTTTAGCTTTCCCTGGCATCACAAAGGGAAGATGGCATCTAGAACTCTTTATGTGATATGGATGATGCAATTTTGCTCCCTTCTTTCAAGGAGAAAACACTCCCCTGCTCAAAAAATCAGCTTTTAGTGTTGGGGGGAGGGAAGAAGGCGAAACTCTGTTCGGCAGCTGTGCTGTCTCCAGCTTTGCAGCACTGTCAACTACTACACACATCTGCACCAAATTGTACTCCACCTATTATTATTGCTTGCAAAGTTGTTCCTAGTTGCAACAGGTTTCCTACTAACACTGCACCCAATTGTACTCTTCTTGCACATCACACTCTGCAAGATGGTTTGGAGATCCTGCTTTTGTTTGTTTTTGGGTGTAAGTAGTACTCTCTCACTCTGTGTGTGTGTGGTGCTGTCTTGGCAACTTTGTTGCATCTGTTTCAAACCAGACCAGCAGTTTGTACTTTGATACAGAGATTGTAATCTTCAAAAACATGGTGTGTGTGTGTGTGTGTGTGTGTTTTGTTTTGCTCTCTTGATGTTTTCCACATTCCTACCCAACATTCCTTCATAAATGCTACCAATTTGCAGTGGAACCAAAATCCCAACAGGGCTTTCCATGCAAAAAGAAAAAAAAAGAAAAAAAAGCCCTGCTAACCAGGTCCACTTAAGTGGGTACTATTGTGTAGTGGACCAAAAATCCCAACAGGGCTTAACACCCAAAAAGAATAAAAGGAAAAAAAATCCATGCTAACTGGGTAAGTGGGCCGACACATTCATACTCTCCCAATTTTTACCTTGCTGGGTTCCCACTTGCTACTTTACATTTGAGTTAATCAGTACCCACCCATCAGGACGCCAATGGATGGAATCCATCAGCCATTTTCTGTCAAAGTGAATCAGCACCCACCAGCACAGCATGAAGGATGGATGGTAAGTGGTGAGGAAACAGTTCCCCATTGGGTTCCCAGTTCACTAGCTAAAACCATGGTGGATTGCTCAGTTGCTCTTTTGACTACCAACCCTAATTTTGACCACCAACCCTGATTTTGACCTACCAACCTACTAAGTATTTGTGGGTGGTTAGTAGGTAGTAAAGACAGCCCTTAACTGTGTATAACCCATCTACTTACCTAGTAGTCACCTATTTTCCTACCTATCTACCCTATATAAATAGGATTTACTTCTTACACAAATGGGTTACCAAGGTGAAACCCATCCATCCCTATTAGAATGCTTGTGGTTCTGATTCTGGTTTCACACATAAACGGAATTATGACTCTTTTTTAGGTCTGGTTTTTTCAAATTTGTTTTTGGGTCTGCTTCTGAAAATCAGACCTGATTCCAGGTAACCCAGACTGGAATTGGCAGCTAACTATTGATTAACCTCTGGTTAGCTAGCTCTCATTTTTAGTTTTTTTCCCCTAAAAAAATTCAAAACAAAAAATCTCGGTTCCAGTTCCACACATAAATAGAACTAGGAATAGGTGGAATCTACTTCCAGGTCTTTGGTTTTTCAAAAAATAAAAATAAAATTGATTCCAATTCTAGAACTGATTCCAAAAATCATATCCAGTTCTGGTTCAGATTTTACTAACCAGAACTGGAACCAACAAGTTTAAACCCTCCAATCAAGGTACACCCGCAACACTGGTTCAAACATTTCTAACCCATATGTTACCTAACCTTCTATGTAACACCAAAATAACCCCGTCTTGAGGAGCTCATAGTTCAAACACATGAAATTAAGTTGTGTTATTTTGTGTGAGGTGCACATATGGTGGAGATAGATGTAAGTGTCAGAATGTCATTCAATAATGCTGTAATTTTCTTATGGGTGCAAGCATATGCAGAATTTGTCTACCTGAGAAGGGGCCATCCATGGTGGATTCCAGGTCTTACCAAGCCTAGGCAGGCCTCAATCAGTTGTTATTACTGTGGTTTGTAATTGTAATTTTGTGACCATTGAATGCTCCAATTTGAAGGTAGTAAGTACTATACGGTCGGTATCTGAATGGGTACCCACCAGTGTTGCTTGGAGATATGGAAAAATCTGGATATGAAGCTGGATAGTACCCAGATATGCATGTAGTCACATCCAAAATTTGGTTTAAAAAAAAAAATCCATCCTTATACATATCTGGTGAAATGCATTCACATAGTAACAAGCGTTCATGCATATCCAGGCATGATGTGTGATTATTAGTATGCACATCCGGGCGAAATGTGCGATTATGCATATACATATCTAATGAAATGCATTCATATAGTAACCAACATTCATGCATATCCAGGCATGATGTGCAATTATTAGTATGCACATCCGTTCATGTATGGATATGCCTAGATATGCATAACACTAATATGTGTATTCATATCCAGTGCATATCCCGTGCATTCTAGGGCATAACCAGTGCATTCTAGCGCATAACTAATTAGGGTTGAGCAATAAGATTGCTGATGGAGATGGAGTTCCCAGGGTTTAGCAATTTGTGATGAAACTTTGAATGCGAAGTGTGTAGTGTGTATGAGCTCTCCTTGGCAACTTGTTCTTTGTAACTTTCAGCTTTAGGGTTTAACATTTTTAGGCAAAGGTTGAGTGGAGAATGCACATCTTATTTCTCTCCTTGTTCCTTGTGATTTTCAACTTTAGTATTTTGCAATGAAACTTGAGTTATGAAGCGTGGCCTTTCTCCTTTCCTTCCTCCTTTGTGACTACTTTCCTTGTTATTGCATTTGTTGAACCACTCCTCCAACTTTCCTTGTGATTTTCGGTGTTGGTTCATTGGTTCATTGCTACAATTGATGGTTGTTGTAGTCACTGGTTGTTGAAGTTCTTGAAAAGTAACAATGTTGGTTCGGTGTTGTAGTCAATGGTTGCAACAATCACTAGTTGTTGCAATTCTTAAAGAGCTTCGATGTTGGTTTGTTGCTATAATCAATGGTTGTTGCAATTCAATGTTAGTTTGTTGCTATAATTGATGCTTGTTGCAATCACTAGTTGTAGTCATCAATTATTGCAATTCTTAAAACGCTTTTCCAACTCTCCTTGCTCCTTGTAATTTTCAATGTTGGTTTGTTGTTGTAATCAATGGTTGCTATAATTTGGTGTTGGTTTATTGTTATAATCAATGGTTGTTGTAATTTCGTGTTGGTTTGTTGTTATGGTTGATAGTTGCTACAATTTGGTGTTGATTTGTTGTTATAGTTGTTGAAACACTCTTCCAATTCGAGCATCTATAATTTTAATGGAAATTCAAACATTCAAACACATCTTGTAGCAATGTTTCTAGTTTTTACATCAACCAAAGAGGTAAGTCTTCAAGTTAAACCCTTTGAATTTGGTTTTTTTTCTTTTGGGCTTCATGTGTTTTGCATTATCTATTCCATGTCCATATACTTTTTCAAAGTTTAAACTCAAGAAAGTTTCCATGAATTGCCTTAAACTTGTTTTTTTTTGTTTTGGCACTTTGTTAATTAGGTGTTAGGTTGTAGGTTTCTGTTCCATGGCCCTAAGGGATGGTTAATGAAAATAATGTGCATTTGGTCAAGTCCATTGGTAGTATTAATTTTCCATGTGGTGGAGAAATTGATAGAATGCCACCAACATCAAAATGTTTAGAGCGTGCATATGCATGATTCTATTGTTGTTGGTTCTATTATTGTTGCCCCAGATTTTACTAACGTTGAAATACAATGCTTGTAGTTAAATGAGCCCAAGTTGTAGCTTGGAAACAACATAGTTGAATTTCAAAATAATGGGGTTTTTTTGTTGTAAAAAAAAAAACTTACTTATGGATGTTAAAAAATCACAAATGTTACTCTGCATTATTTGTAGAATAAAACAAGTTGGTGTTCTTGATATGTGCTAGTGATGATGCACCCCCACATTCCTTGAAAGATTCAAATGCAAATTTGAAAATGAAAGTAACAGAAGAAGAAGGAATTGGGGTACGTTCCCTAATTCATAGCATTTTGGGGGTAGAAAGGCGTGCTGGAACTCTGGGATGGGGAGTAGAATGAGTGATAAGTGAGTTAATTATTCATAAGACTTGCACAAACCAAACAACAAGTTGGTTAATGCGTAGTTGGAACACTTTTGGTGCATAAACGAACCACGGGCATATATGAACTCACAAGACTCAACATGGCTTGAACTTAGGGAAGCCACCACCTTCCCCTTTATGATATTTTTTGTGATTAACCACAGGGGCTACATCTAAATGTCATTTTGTCCCAAGACTCTGAACTTTCGAAATTGAGATTTTTAACACTTTGGAAGGCCATAACTTCTTGTGAAGACCTTCGATTGAGGTGAGGTCTAAAACAAAATTATAGCTTTGGTTGAGAGCTTTCTAACAATATGTTGCACATCACTTGCACGCACATATTTTAGGGCGATTCATGACTTTTAATGGGTGGGAATCAAATTGGCACTTTAACTTTCGATCGTTCTTTTGAGCATAACTTGTGTTTTAAGTACTCAAATGGGTCAAGCGAGCCCATTTCAAACATTTACACTTCAAGGGCTTTCTAATGGTATAATGACCTTTTTAATCCAATGAATTTTGACCCCTGAAATACCTTTTTGAAGATTTTAGACTCCATAGGGATTCTAACTCCCAAAATAGGAGTCCACTTCAGAGTGTATAGGTTCATTCCCTCACACTCCCAAGAGTGCAAATGTGATTCCCAAGTTGCACTCTTGGCCTACACCTTTCCATGCCTTTGCCTTGGTCGCGAACCCAAGGCTAAGGTCGTGACAAATGATCTATTTCACGAAAATGCATTATCAAGTACAATAAGCTTAATGGGATTTCACTCCCATGAAGACCCATGCTGAATCTACACATTCAAAATTAATTGTTTTTAAAAAGTTGGCCACTATTGAAGAACTTGTTTATGTAAGTCATAATTGACAACTTGGGAAGAAGTGATTTAGGCCATTTGGGTGTGTAATCATGGCATATTTTTGTGTTACAAATCTTTACAAGAAGTTTGATGATGCACAACATTAGTTTCTTGAAAACATGGTCTTATATATTTGTAAGGGGTACATGCCCCTTTCCACTTGTGAAAATATTTAGTTGCAAAAGTTGGTCTTATGTTAATGCCCACGTGTTATTTTTCCTTCTTGTGTTACTTTGGTGAAAGATGTGTTGCCTACAATGGTTCAAAAACCATGTAATTACATATTGTGTTATTGGAGTTTGTTTAAATAAAAATTATATTTGCCAATTTTGATCGCTAGATGTTTAGAGGTGGTTTAGACACCTTTTCCTTGGTAATAATTACTTGAATGATTATTGGATCCCCCAACATATTACCATTGGCCTATTTGAAGTTCATGAGGCCATAGGGTTTTCTATGGTTAGTCAATTGTGTTTTTATATTGAAAAACATAATTCAATGCATTGTATGATTACTTTTGTGAAAAATGAAGATAGTAACTTGACATCTATGGTGATGGCATTCTGTTCTATTGTTCATCACAACAACACATCTTGGGTTTTGTGATTGGTTTAAAAAATGATTATTATTATTTTTTACTATGTTTACAACTACTTGGTCACAAAAATTACTATGTAGTTGCAAAGGACATCAAAATGCCATGTGGCATCATAGTTTTGTGACTATAATCAATATGACAACTTGTTCAATTTTTGGGTAAATAAATAATTATTATTGAATCTATATTAATATAGTTGAATGATTTAAAATTCAAAATTCAAGAATACCATTTACTTTTGTAGTTAATAACAATTAGTAATGATTCAATTTCTGATGATGATGATGTGGCATACCATGTGTCAACAAGGTGTTACAACTATAATCAACTGCATGATTCATGACATTGATTTCAATAAAATTACATTTATTGATTAGTTAAAAGTGTTCATGATGCTAAAACATGTTTTTTATGACTTATCTTATGTAACTATAATTTCCAACATGATTAAAAAAATGACTAAGAATTTCTTTATCAACTAGTAGTCAACCTAATGATTCATGACATTAATTTCAATAAAATTATATTTATTGATTGGTCAAAAATGTTCATAATGCCAAAACATGTCTTTTATGACTTGTTTTATGCAATTATAATGTCCAACACAATAAAGGAAACAATTAAGAATGTCTTTAACAACTAGTAGTCAACCTAATGATTCATGGCACAAATTTCAATAAAATTGCAGGTATTAATTGGTTTAAAATGTTCATAATGCCAAAACATGTTTTTAATGACTTGTTCTATGCAACTACAATGTCCAACATGATTAAGGAAACAATTTAAAATGTTTTTAGCAACTAATAGTCAATTTTATGATTCATGAAACTAATAAAAATGATTAGAAAAACAATTATGATTGCATAGGACCAATCATTTTATTAACCAAGTTTAGTTTATAATTTTATCATAATTTAGCCAAATTTAACCATGTATTGTTTCAATAGTGAATTTTATTTTAATTTTTCCAAATTTAGCCTAAGCATTCAAATTTAGCTTAATTTATCATTGTTTAACCATGTTTAGCATAAAAATTATGTTTAGTTTCATTTATGTTAGTTTAACCATGTTTAACCTAAATCATTAATTTAATTATACATTAACAAATTTCAACCATGCAAGTAGCCTAAATAATTGTGTTTAAAGTTTGTATTTAATTTCATTTATGTTACTTTAGTTATGTTTAATTTAAATAATTGTGTTTAAAATCGTTCAGCCATATTTAAGCATGTTTAACTAAAATAATTGTGTTTAACCATGTTTAAATTAACTCAATATATGTTTAGCCTAAATTAGCCTAGTTTAGTTTAGGTCTAACCTACCTAGGTCTACCTTAACTTAATTTAAATCTAACCTAAAGCCTAAATAATCCTAACTAGGCTAGACTAAGCAAATTTACTTTTAGCATATGGAGGCTTAGGTTAAACTTGACTAGGCTTGTAAGTAGTCAAGGTTGACCTAACTCATCCTACATCAACCTAAGGAGGCCTAGGTTAAGCTAGGTTAGGTTGGCAGGTAGTAGGTAAGCTGACCTATATCAACCTAGGGTGGCCTAATTTAATTTGAGGCTAAAAAATTTGATCTTTCTAATTTTGTGTTTAATAGATTCAATATAAAAAAATGTGGTAATGTAATGGATGAAGACTTGAACCCCAAAGTGGAGCTAAGGGGTTCAAGTCCTTGTTCTTGCAACTTATAATACCTAAGCCACTTAACCTAAGTTAGGTAATTTAGTTTAAGCTCCTTAGGTTAGGAGGCCAAAATTTGTTTTTAACTTAGGCCACTTAGCCTAAATTAGGTAGCCTAAACTAGCTAGGATAGGCTAGGTTGACTTTTGGATAAGCTAATTACCTATGTTATGTTAGGTTGAGTTTTGGTTAAGTTAACTACCTAGGCTACCTAAGTTAGGCTAGGTTGATTTTTGCTCATGTGTGATAACCCATAATTGAACATGTGTAAAGATTTTTGACACATGTCATCCATCTATCAAGGCGTCATTTGTAACTTTTAGTTGAGGAAAATGACTAGGTTGACATGGCATGCATTTTACATGTCATACCAAGATCAATGATGACATGGAATTTCAATGTTATAAGGAAATTAAAAAAACCTTAGTTGATAAGACCATTGGGTTTTGCAACTATATGTCCTTTACAACTAAATGGGTGAAATGACATGGGTTTAGCAACTCAATAGTCAGTAGTCACAATTTTTTTTTCTAACTAATACATAGTCATAAATGTTAGTTGCAAAACCCAAAATGTGTTGTTATGCATTGTCGGCCTTTGAAACTTTAGCGGATTTAATATAAAGGTGCATGTTTTAGTCCCATTATGTCTAAAGTTTGCTAATATGTTATTGGTGATGAAAAGCTGACTATAGGTCTAAAACAAATCAGTGTGAAAATTACTTAAAGTAACTTGCAAAAAATAATTAGATGGACAAAAAATTTGGGAAATGGAAGGCATGAATGGGAAAATGCATGTGTTAAAGAGAGTTGTGGCTTTGAAAACTCAAAAACATAGCGAAAACAATATTTAACAATAAGATAATCATGTTTGAAAAGGTATTGGAATTCAAAAAGGCCATTTTTTAATGTTATGGTTGGTAAAAGACAATTGTTTTATAGCAAAGGGTTCTTAAGGTTGAAATATAGGCAATTGTAGAAACATTCACAAGTTTTTTGAACCATGTTGTCATTGTTTGTGTGATGAACCACTCATGAGGGCATCGGTTGTTATATGATGCTCTTAATACATGTATCAATTTGACACTAACTTTGGATGTTAAAGGTGAATAGGCTATACATGTTCTTGATGTTTTGGATGCATTTGATGCTCTAAATGCATTTGATGTTGAACTTCTTGTTTTTCAAAACAACATGTGAACAAAAGTTATTAAGGTGATGAAGCATTTTCTGCAATTTTTGCAAGCCTATGATTCAAACAAGTGCACAATATGTTTGATCCTCGATTCAAGTCTTTGAAGGTTGTGAAAAATTATGTGGGATGTGGGGTTTATATTCGTGTTGTTGTTAAGTATGGTGCCAATGCAATAATCCTTCTTCTAATGACTATGTTTGAGGTATTAAACCTTATTGTCCTAGCATGTGCGATAGAAGTTATTAGATTTGGTGATTTTATTAAAAGATATAATAATATATTTGGTGTGGGTGCATTTATGGAAGAGTCCTCTAGTGCATTTGTTGTTGGGGAGTTGTCCTTGTTCAAGAGGTTATTTGTAATTGGATTGCTACATGTGTTGATCCCTTAGCTTGGTGGCAAATTCATGAAAGCCAATTCCCAAATGTTAGCTTCCTTGCCAAATAAATCTTGGGAATTCCAAGGCCACAAATTGAAATTGAACCTTCATTCAATCTTGCTATTGTGTTGATAGTTCTAAGACATCGTAGGTTGCAGGTGGATACTTTAAATCAGATCATCACCATGGTGAAGAACTGGTTTGACAATCCTAGTTCGAATTGTTCAAAGCATAAGGATTTAATAGGTTTTTTGATAATTGAATTTTCATTGGCAAAAAATAATTTTGATTTGATTGAGAAATCATATTATTTTGAGCACTTGGAGTTGGACAATGATTAATTTGGAAAGGTGAATTCAAAAATGGTTCATGTTGTTTTTCTAGGATTGCAAAACATAAATGATAGTTTTCATTTTGCACTTCAAAGAACTAATAATTTGTTTTTGTTCATGCAAAATTACTTAGTCATCAATGACAGGGATGGCTTTTGGTTGTGATGTGTGTGTTTGTGGATTAGGTGGGGTGTGGTCGGGGCAAGAAACTTTTGTTGCATTGGGCAATTTTCTTTAAAGAATTGGGGTTCAACTCCCCCACAAGTTATTGGTTTTGCCAAAAACATTTGTGTTGGTGGGGCAAATACGTGATTGGAAAAATTAATTCCAAAAAGTTGGGAATGTATATTTAACCTTTATACATATCTTCTGATTACTTTAAGTTTGAAAATTGCCAAATGCATATTCACCAAATGAAAAATAAAAATAAAATCCATTTGGTCAAAGGTATTATTAATTTTTCTTATGTAATATATCCTTATGTTATAAAATTTTGGAAAATACTCTATGTAAATAACTTGAATAGTGCTTCAAATCTTAATATCCAAGTAAAATTGATACCCACGAGGTATCATGGGAAAAAATGACATTGGGCATTTTGAAAAATAGAATGCATGTTGGAGCAAGTATTCCATTTTTCAATCCTATTGGCATTCCATTTTTTGAAGTGCCTCACAAATGCACTAAGTTTTGATTTGCAAATATAATAGAATCTTTTGTTTGGTGCTATATAGGATAAAGGAGGCCCTTTACAAACCATTAACACCAAGGCCCCCCAAATGTGAAACCTTTTGTATAAGGTGCTAGCTTTGGGATAGTGACCCAATTTATGTTCCATAAGGTGCCATCCTCCAAAACCAAGAAAATTTTAGCTAGGTCATAATGAGTAGCCTAGTGCTAGACATAGTTTTGTTGGAACATTCACGAGTCACAACACTTGCTTTCATTGGCTTTCCTAATCGGTGACCTATAAGATTTCATCTTTGGTTGAAGATGTTAATCTTTACATCGATGATTTGCATATGTGATTATTAGAATGCAAAAAAATATTTGTCTTCAATTCAAGTGATCTTTTTGTCAATTGTGTTAAGATTTACACAGCACATTTTGTTTTCAAGATTTTTATGTATTTATAAATAACAAGATTTTAAAGGAGTTAATTATGAAGATGATATATCACCACCATTGAAAAGTTAAGCCAAATTGATATAAAGCTAAAAACAATTTTGGGTTTGTGAAATTATTAAAGGTACTTAAAATTTAGACCTCAAATAGGATATGAGTTTAATTTGCCTTCACTTGACAAGTTGTGTTAATTAGTGCCTTACATATATATGGTTTTTGATATACTGGTTTGTTAAGTGTAGGTGTACAACTTTAGATGTGTAAATTCAAGTGTAAAATTATGTAATCTCATTTCATTTTGTGTAAAACAGGTTAAATGTAAAACACAAAGAATACACTTACATTGTTTATGGAAATTGACCAAATTTTGCTTGTTTACGCAAAGTCAATAAGGCTTATATCAATTGGCATTTGTGAATGGCAAAGCTTTTGGTGTTTATATTAATACATGTGGATGAGGATATTTGGGTGCCTTTAAATGTA
>Ga0209208_10009147_pt1 | contig 13073 bp, 12 predicted proteins | sample S1TSphfallax_3_FD_187694 | JGI IMG/M metagenome (GOLD analysis project Ga0209208, IMG submission 187694) | Host-associated microbial communities from peat moss isolated from Minnesota, USA - S1T2_Fd - Sphagnum fallax MG (SPAdes) (version 2) | ecosystem: Host-associated > Plants > Peat moss >...
ACGATGCATGGCAGTGACACAGTGATTGGATTAGGCAGATAATCTGCTATACTGTTCAGGATTGATGGAAGTTTAGGCTAGATTCAATTTGCCCTAGATCAAGCAGTTGATAGAAGTAGAGTCCTGGTAAATCTGATCTGGTTAATGTCGGTGGGTGGGGCCATAATACAGGGAACAAGCCGACCTGCCCACTATCATGTGCTTTGGGATGAAAACAAATTTTCAGCAGATGGTTTACAATCATTGACAAACAATCTCTGTTACACGTATGCTTCCTTTGGGACTCTTCAGTGAAATTTGATTTTGAATTTGCTATTGAATCGTGTTGTTGAGCAACTAGCAATTCCTGTGGTGCCTGAATTAAGCATGTTGCAATGACATTGATTCCTCGTGTTTGCTGACCCTGTGTCTTGGCCATTTCAAGGTATGCGCGGTGCACCCGATCAGTCTCAATTGGTAGGCACCTCTGTTGCCATCCATCTGTTTATGTCTTGCAAGGTCATTGGTAGCCTTTGTGCATACAAGATAGTAATATGAATTTCATGTTTGTGCAGTTCCTCCTGCCTACTATGCACACTTAGCTGCATTCAGGGCAAGGTGCTACATGGATCCAGAGGCATCAGATAGTGGGTCAATGACAGGTGGATTTGGAGCTGGTGGCAGAAGTGTCCTCACTGGCATGAACCGTATGGGAGGGGATGGATCTGTGCGGTCCCTTCCAGCATTGAAGGACAATGTGAAAAAGGTAATGTTCTATTGTTGATCACATTCACCCTGAACAATGTTCAGCCCACCCCTATGGAATGGCGATCCAGGATTTGCAGATCTTCTGCAAGTACAAACTCCAGTTTCTTTGGTGAGATAACATTTCAGTGGTGAGCAATGTTGTCATCTCACTTAGAAGCTTCAGAGGGTTTGTTAAATATTAGGACTCAAACATCCATTTTTTGCAAGTAAAGATGAAGTAGTCTGGATGCAACAATTGTAACTAGTTTTAAGTTTTATTTTGTTGACAGAATCTGTCGACTCTTTTGTGCTTGGCAGCTAACCAGTAAATACACCTCTCCAAACTACATTGATAGGAATTGTTTGGATTGGGTATTAAAAAAACCTAATTCTCTTAATGGGTGGATGGATTTTAAGCATTGTCTGGATTGGGTGTAAAAAAACATAATTCTCTTAATAGGAGGATGGATTTTAAGCCGGTGATGGGAAATATAGTTGAAATACTTTCTATCACTAAGTTTCACTTCACAACATGCATAATTTATAACATAACTTACATCTTTGTTTTGTTTAGCATTGATATATGAACCCCTTCACCCTTTTTGTAATCGTGAACAGAAACCAAAATTAAAATTTTAAAATGTGAATGAAGTCGTTTTAGGGGTTTTCAATCACGAAAATTCCAAACAGTAACAATAGTAGTAATCACTTCTTATATTGATTCTATTATGTAGTGAAAAATATATAAGTAATGCATAAATGTTTTCACTTTCATATCATGTTTAGAGCTAAAATTGACTAAATTTTCTTGTGGATTATTACCACTTTGGTTACATGCAAAATTCACCAAAATAGCACTGCCCTTCAACTACACCATCAGAAATGATGTTAGAACAGGTTCAAGCTGCACACCTGATTACTCTGGCCACACTGAACCAGCACGTACCCGTGCACCATGAAGGATGAATGGTAAGTGGTCAGGAAACAGTTTTCTGTTGGGTTCCAGTTCCCTAGGTAACCATGGTGGTTAGCTCAGCTGCTCTTTTTTTTCTACCTACCTACTAACAACCCACAACCAGGTTCTTAGTAGCTGGGTAGTAAAAAAAGCCTTTACTTACGTATAAACAATCTACTTACCTACTAATTACCTATTTTCCTACCTACCTACCTATATATGAGACCTATTTTTTTTACGGAATTGGTTACCAAGGTGAAACCAAATATTAACTCAGTTGAGTTTCATCCACAACTGAGTAATAATTTGTAGCATTGGTGAAAAATGACTCTAAATCTACAATTTTTTTCCCCTATCTTGAATTTTCCTTGCAAACACTTGGCTAAATTTTTTTTTGGACAGGGAATTTGAATATTCCTTTTTCATTTCTGAGGCTGAAACTTTGCAATTTTATTTTATTTTTTAAATTTCACTAAACTAAGGACATGTTAAATTTGGCTCAGAGACCCTGATTTTGCTCTTTGGACAGTTTTTTACCATGTTTAGAAGCAACCCAAAAAAGTTCAGGGTCTTTACCAGTGTTTGTATTGGTATATCTGGTTTTTTTTATACCAGACTGGTCTTGGTATCAAAGGTCCCACCCATTTTTAGCACCAGCTGGTAATGGTATGTGTAGAAGCACTAACAGGTAGGGTATCGGTTTGTTATGAACAAACACATTTGGGGTGCGTATCAATATGCTATTTGAATTTTGAAATTTTTCATTGATATTGGGGGTATATGAGCAATGACTTGATATCACAAATGGTTTGATATTGAAATGGTCTCGTATTGCCTACTAGTCTTTGAAATTTTGATATTGAAATGCCAAAACCTATGGAGTCAGTTTTACACATAAATAGTTCACAAATGCACACATGACATGAAATTGGGAGGTTCATCCTTGTATTCAATTCCTGTTCTCAAAAGCACGATGCACTCAACTTGAATGCCACAAAAATGACACTTTGTAGTCAGTTTAAATCTGTAGCTTGAAATGCCACAACAAGTGAATTAGGAGGTCTTTAAAATATTTATCTAAGGCCTAAATCATAAGGTCTTGAAGAGAAAGTACAAAACCAAACTACATGTATGCCTTGCAACTTATAGCCTCAAGTTTGAAGTCAATCTAGATGGCACCCTAGCTTGCAAATGAAGAAACTACTTCATATATTTATGTTGTTGGCATATTTGAAAGTTTCCTTGAAGAAGACAACTTTTCTTGCAAATTGGGTTTTCACAAGGGTTTTGAGCCTTTGAGTGGAAAGCCCTACCTCTACGCATGCTCTGTCCCACTCTTGTTTACCTTTGTCGAACTTCTTAATCACCTCCAACCCAACATTTTTTTTTGTCATTTGTGGCATATTGGCATTTTTTGCCATTGCATGGCCAAAACAAAAACTTGCAAAAGGTTGTTCAAGTTGCAAAGGGGCGCACATAACTATTGATGATAATGTTGTTGTTAAGTTGTTGAGGTTAGAGCTCTCATCTTTGACATTTGAATGAGGTGAGTCGGCATGCACAAAGGGGCCAAATCTTTTTCTTTCTTGCAAGGGGGGGGGGGGGGGGGGGGGGGGGGTGACATGGTGAGAACACCAAAATCCAAATTTAACCCCATAGACTTGCCTTCCCCCCACCCCCAAAGTTCCCCAAGTCCCCCAAGTTTTCATTGTGTTCCCAAACATATTTCCAATAGCACCACATTTTATCCCATAATTGTTTTGCCCAAGGTTAAACTTTCACAATGTATAAAAAAGGGCCAAAAGGAAACACCTTCATATGTCCATTTTGGGGTGGAAGGGGAACGTGTGCCCAATTTTTAAATTCTTTTGTGATGCAACAATCAAAGTTGGGGTAGGCATCAATATGGTAGAGGCAAATGGGGTCATGGAAACCTTGGGGGCGAGATTTATTCAAGCAAGGAGGTTTAATCCATTTTGTCTTACATAAAAAAAATGTTACCATCGAATGTTTAATGCAACCATAAAAATCAAATACTTGAACAAATGTTGCAAGAGGAACTACCGATGGGAATCCTCCAACAAAATATTGACTACCATTTTCAACATATGGATGCCACCATTTGAATTCAGGCCTTTGGAAAAGTATATTGCAACCCATGTTGGCAAGATTTTGGGGGGGGATGTAAACAATCACACGAAAATGAACCTTAGGTTTTGTGTCGCACTAGATCCTGACCTTGGGTGTGTGTTAGCAATAAGAATTGTAGGGGCAAGGTCCAAAGTAACAAAAGTTGTAATGGATTTTGAAAATTACCTAATCAAATGCCATTTTTGTAACAACTTGCTACACCTTTTGGGAACATGTCTAGCTTTTTAAGCAAGGAAGAATTCTTCTAAACATAAAGTAGGGGTAGAACATAAAGGAAGAGTAGATGGTGGCAGAAGGGATAATAAAAAAGAATTGGGAAAAAACAAAATTGGAACAAAACAAAACAATAGGAATGAAAGGAAATTGGAAGGTGTTCAAGGTCCAGGGCTCAATAAAAATGGGCCAAAGGTGGATCAAGATGGCTTCACAAAGGTGAAAAGAAGGAAGCAACGAACCAAGGGTTAGGGAGTATCCCCAAACAAGGGAGTTTAAAGTCAGATGCAAAGGAGGGAAAGAAAAGAATATTTTGCAATCCCATAAGTTCAACCCTTAATGCAAGATAAACAATACTCCAAGCAGGATAAACATCAATAGGAAAGTCCCTCTTCCAAGCAAGAGGTGAAGGTAAACATAAAAATGCTTCATGTGTTTGAGATATAATGGAGGTGTGTACACAAACTGGTCAAGGGGCAACTACACTTGAGACTCCAATGCCTATGGCTTGGTCATCGCAAAAAGTGACGGGTGGTAAAAGAACAATTGAAAAAATGGAAACCTCTGAAGATGAAGAAGAACTTGAGAAAGAAAAGGATGATCACCTCCTAATTGTGTTCACAACCATTGTTGTTATATCAATGAGTTCACAAGAGCAAAACATTGAAACTACAAGTGATGTTGTGAAAAGTGGGGGTGCCCCAACCTATTCCTATCCTTCAACAACTAAGTTCCAATGTTAGACCACCTACATAACGTGGTAGGAACCCACAGAAGATCAAACGCTCACATGCGAAACAACCAAAACACCCTTGAACTTAGAACCCCCTAGACTATTTCAAGCAAACACAATCACCACCTTGTCTACACTATAAGAAATTGGGGTAATGAAGGAAGGTTCCAAGCAACTTGAAAATGTTCATAATTCACAACTAACATTGAATCAAAATGGGGGAAGCAAAAACTTACCACTCCTTGATGTCAATAGGTCAAATAGATCGGAAGCTATAAAGGAATTAATTGGGAAATTATATGCCTTCAGGTAAAACATCCTAGAAACAACTATGGAACCCACTAATGGGGGCCATATCACAAATTTAAAAAATAAAAAAATGTTATCAAGGCTATGAAAATGGTTGCAAGGGGCAACAAACTTTCAATCCTAGCGCATAAAGACAATTTGGTTCATTAGAAATCATTTTACAATCTATAGGGTTTTGGGAAACAATGGAAAGTTGGTCACATCGGTGGAAGCTCTGGAAAGGCCTTTCAAACCTCAAGTCTTGTCTAATGAAATTACACCTATTGTCTTACAATGTGTGGGGGTCGAATGAAGATGGAAAAGTTCATAAGTTATGCAACTACTTTTGAAGGGTGGTCCTTCACATTGATGTTGTCTACCTCTAGGAACACAAGCTACATAAATATAAAACATCAAAAATTGGGAAGAAAGTTTGCCTAAATGCATTGATGTGGATTGTTGAAGTAGAGGAGGGGTACGCTTTTGAACTCCAACAAGGCGAAATTAGGTGTGGTGATACATGCATCATGTCAGACTCCAAGTGGGCTAGTTTTGTGGCTAATTATTGGACCATAAGAAGCAATCATTCAATCTAAAGGGGTTTTCATATGGACATATATGCATTATTAATGTTTATGCCCCAAATTATTCATTGGACATAATTAACCATTAAGAGTTATTAAAGGAAAAAATCATGGGAGATTACAATTAGATCCTTTGTGGAGATTAAAATATGGTAAAAAAGTAAAAGGACAAGTCATTAGCTTATGGAAAATCCATTTCAGATAAGGATGAAACCCGGGGAAAATAAAGACAACCGCATCATATATCAACATTAGAAAAATACAATAGCGGGAGGTGCTTCTAGTGGAGGTGGCCATCCTAGTCCACAAACATGCCATGACAGCACCAAGTCTCATAAAATAACTACTTTAAGCTAGCTTGCCTAAGGGGGTCCCTAGAACTAACCTAAAGTTGAATCATGTCCCAAGTCACAATGTTGACCTCGATAGTGGAGGTCCAAGTATGGTGGAGGATGGACTAAGTTGAGAGAAAACTATTTCTAAAAGTAAAGGCACATTTATCACTCCATAAGTAAAATAGGAGAAAGGTTCTAACAATGTCAATCGACTAATTTAGCATAGGTCAAGCCACTTGGGTAGTCTTGAAAATGGTGAGAATCAATGTCACCAAAGTTGGAGAAAATGCCTCCAAGAAGAACATGAGTCCAAGAGGAGAAGACAAAACTGGTGGAACCCTAATGATTCAATAACTGTTTGAAGGCCCCTTAGAGCAAAAGGACACAAGGGCATTTGATGACCCTATGTTGAGTAATCTCAAGTGTTCTTTGATGATAGATGGCACAATTTCTGTTTGCCCCCATTTGCTTCAACCAAGCTTCCGCATGTACTCCATAAGAAAGGGCAAGCTAAACCAACATGGCTACCTTCCTTGGCCTCAAATTATGCCAGAGTTGATTGAGGGTTTCGATAACGTGTTTCGTTTTCATTCCTTCTTCATTCAGGAAAGTAGTGATGATCGACTTTGTCCTTGACACGCCCCCAAGTTCCTTATTAGACCCAAAGAGGGTCCAACTATGTTAAAGAGCAGAAATAGTTGGAACTTGGTGCCGCTCCCAGCTTTCAGCACTAAAGGGGGTGAGAAGGGCATGCTGAAAGCTCCAGGATTAGACTAGGAAGAGGGAGAACTATTTAGTTATTCGGTCCTGCATCAAAACCAACCACAAGTTGGTTAGTTCACTTTCAAAAACACTTTTGGTGTTGGAACAAGCCACAGGCAACACGGACTCACTTGATTCACCACGGCCCGGACTCGAGGGAAGCCACCACCTTCCCCCATATAGTATTCTCTGCGTTGCTCCGCTGCACCCGCATCCAAATGGCTTTTATTCTCAGGACTCCCAAGGAGGAGTCCCGAAACTATCCCGGTTTTGACTCCTGGGACTTTGGGAGCTCATAACTCCTGACTTAGACCTCAAATTGGGATGAGGTCTAAAGTAAACTTGTAGCTCTCCTCAGGAGCTTTCCAACGATCGCTTGCACTCCACTTACACACACCAGGGTCGGGTCAATTCCTGACTTTTTGTGATCGGGAGTCAAATTACCAATTTGTCTCCCGGCCCTTCTTTCGACCATAACTTGTGCTACAAATGTCCAAATGGCTCATGCAAGGCCATTTTCGACATGTAAACTTCAAGGCCTTTCCAACAGTATAAAAAACACATCAAGGAGAGTTGTTTTGACCTCTACAATTGAACTCTGAAGTTTCAAGAGTCCCAGAGGATTCCAAGTTCCCACTTTTGGGAGTGTGAGTCTCATCCTCACGCTTGCCTCAAAGTGGGGTTGTGACATATTACTACCTTCCCTTGGGCCTCCTTATGAAAATTTGACTCCTTAATGGGTTTGGGGTTCTGGCTTTGGTTTGTGACTTGTTGCCATCCCCCCACTTTGTCTTAGGCAATGTGAATGGGAACTTTGCTTATCTAGGAAGCTTCGAGGACCTCCTTAATGTTCATATTTTGATTAGGTGCCTTACTTTTGTCTAGGCCTTTGAGCCCTTGGGACAAATCCTTACCTACTTGGCGCAACCCTATTGGGGGTCTAAATACTCCACACGTTTTCGTAAAATGGCCAAAACGTCTACACCTTTTGCATTGGTTAAGAAGCCTTGAGTACATGGGTTGTGAGGTCATGGTCCCAACTGGGCCATTGGGATCTAGGGAGGGTATCAAAATGCTTTCAACAAACCTTTTAATGTCATGCACCTCCATCGTAATTAGAGAGTTGACAGGACGTTTGACGTACGATTCTTGGGCTTCCACGTGTAGGACCTCTCCAATAAAGCTTATGATGGACTATAAATCTTGATCATTATAAAAATGAAAGCTTAATTTTGGGAATTGCACCTTTACCACATAAGTTGTGGATGCTTCAACTTTCTTTGAACCTACTTAAAATTGTGGACACCATTTAAAGAAATTCATTGATAGGCTTTCCCATTCCATAGCCGCCATAACTCTAGCTCTAGTGGTGCCTTTTTCCTCTGAGAATACCACTTCAAAAAAACCTTTAATTAAAAGTTTAACTAAATGAAAGGACTAATGTAGATGAAGCTTAAGGCAATGCTTGAACTCCTTGAAGGTTAATATTCTCCCCATTAATTTTCCTATCACCATTTTTTTGGTTTGGGTGATCATGTTCGTATTGTTTAAACACAAATATTGTGTGTTTATTCATATTGTTTACACACAAAAGTTGTGCACATGAGTTCTATATTTAAATAATGCATAACATTAACATGTAAATGATACAAACCCATGAAATAACAATTTTCACATGGATTTGGAACAAACCCATGAAACTTATAAATTTGTGACGTTTTGCTTTGAAGTACTACATGTTTTCCCCAAGGCTTCTCATGCTTTCAATTTTAAAGCCTCCCTTTTGTTTGTGGCAAGTATGGAGTGGATCTAGAATGCCTTTGAATTTGAATCTCCTTTCGAAAACATGTCCTTTGCATTAAAAAAGTTCTCCTTGCTTAGTGGATGTGGTCCCTATGAGCGAACCTCCTTCAACACGTTCTCCAAAAGCCTGAAACCAACCGGTTCATCCTTCTTTAGCTCAAGAAGCTCTTCGAAGACTGGCTACTATATAAAAGCTTTGAGTAAAAATGTGACACATGTCCCTAAGCCTATGGGCATTCCCAATAACGGGAAGCTTGGTCTAACTGCTTAATGCAAATGAATGTTTACATCCATCGACCTTGTATGGATGAAAACTTTGATGAACATAATCTAAGTTTTCAAAGGCATCAAGTCTCCTGAACTTTGTTGAAACTATGTGGTTTGTCAAGCCCATCGTTTGGAAAAGGGTTGAGAAGTGGCCATATGTCACACATGCGAGCTTTGTTTCTTATGAATTTCGTGCAAACTTCATTGAATTTTGTAAGACAAATGCTCTCAAAGATTACTTATAGCAAGCTTCATGTTTGTTGTAGGTCTTAAATCTTCCTCAACTTGAACCTTTCGTTTATAATATTGCATTTTATTGACACGCTTTGAACAATTGATCAAAAGAATATGTTGAACTTGTTGCTTCCAAGAGCAATTTGACCACCGCTAACAAAGAGGAGTTAATGGGAATGTGGAAAAAGAAAGGTAAGAAAAAAAACTAGAATGTAACATTTCTTTTGAGTGTTCTATGATGCCCATGAACATTCAGAATTGTGTAGTGCTTCCTCTATGTTCCTTCCAAAACATTACGCACTTCCCAAATAATTTAATGCACCTTCCAACACCTTTGGAATCTCGTGTAATTCCATTGTGCCAAACCATTCATGTGCAAGCTTCCTTGCGATGCAATTGATGTTCAATGATGCAAACAATGCTCGTCATTGAAAAGTGTAGTTCCTTATCCTCATGTTTTGCCAAAACCTGTGAGCTTCTGGAATTGCTTAATGCTTGCTTCCAATGTGCCCACTATTGTTCAAGATGTACCTTTCAACATGAAATTCTCTTGTGGTTTGCCTTGCGGAGAAACTTTAAAAGTCCCACAACTTTGTGGGTGTGTTCTCACTAGAACTTGCACATGAAAAGAATTGTGGAAATAATGTGAGCTTTTCAGATAGTGTAACGCTTTTTTTATGCGCTCCTAATAGCTTTTTGGATTATGTTGTGAATTTTTTTGTCGCTCCTCGATTCTTCAAATATTACCCTGGGTATGCAATGCACATATGAAATGTCCTTGATGAGAAGCCTATTGAAATCTCAACCTTCTTGAAGCTTCGCAATGTGTTCTCGCAAAAAATTGTGTCAACAATAGCATGCTTGGTAAGGATTTCCAACGCCAAGCACAACTTATTAACGAAACACTGCCATTGAACCAATTCTCTTACGCATTCAAGGATCATCCTAACTATTGAAGCAAAGAGCATGATAATTAGGGAATTGAAACTCCCAAGCTCTATGTAGCTTGGGAAGCGCATAAAACTTATTTCACATAAAAAAAATTCGTTGAGAAGTTTTTTTTTGATTCTATTCAGAAGTGCTAGAACTTTCAGAAATTATTTTTAGAAGCAAGCACAAGTTGCTTGTGAATTCCCAGCATTGTTTTCAACTCCCCTACACATTCTTAATCACCATCGCTGATGGAGATACAATACAAAAAACTTTGAAAAAACAAGCTCCATCACCAAAATTCCATCTCCACACTCATAGCCACAAAGAGAGTGAAAATTGTGAAGAGACATGTGAAAGCTTGGACCCATCTTTTGTTTTGGAGAACACAACATTTCAGATAGGGAAAAGCTCAGCATGGGAGAGCTTAAATTGTGCACTAAATGTTCATGAACTTGATAGGTCTATTGAAAGTCTTAAAATTCTTGGGATAATTTAAGAAACAAAGAAGGGAGGATTATCGCTAGGCTGGATGTGTTGAAATGCTTTAAAGAAAAGCTATTAGGTAGTATTACATACTATGTAGTAAGGGGGGAAAGGGTCAAATCTGACCATCACCACATTCCTATGTGTTAAAAACTGTAGAAGCCCCTCAAGAAACTCATACTAGAAAATGAATGTGCGCCATTTTGAAGAAGCTAAGTGTCAAATACAAGACATTTGGTATGCACAACCTAAAAAAGCTCCCTTCTTTTCAAAATTATTAAGAAAATGAAAAAAATGGTTAAGTTCTACAAAAAGTTTTGCAAAAAAAAAGGCAGATGATTTTAGGAAAGAGGAGAGGGAATTGAGAAGCCAACTTGAAATCACACAAGGGGAGCTCTAAAACCTAACTAAAGATGGGGAGTTGCAATAGGGCGCAAGGTGTCTTAGGAAAAAGGTGCAGGAGATGACGAAGTGAAGGCAATAGGGCAAAAAATCAAGGCCAAGATTAGATGGGTGGATAAAGGGAACACCAACTCTAAGGAGGATTTTTTTAATAATAAAAAAAAACATAGTAAATAGTGGATCTTGGCTTTAAAAGACAATGAAATCGGGTTGGCCACTATAAAAAAGGAATTAGAGAAAGTCTGTTGTAGCTTTTACAACTGGCTCTATCGGGCACAAGTGACTCCTAAACATGTAGAATTAAGGGTTGAAAGAGTCTTCTGCCAAAAGTGTTTACATTAGAGATGAATGCCAAGTTGGCAATGCCAATCTCCATAAAGAAGTTACAAATAGCAGCAAATTAACTCTATGGCAAAGGGTAAATCCCATGGACTAGATGGAGTTGTAGTTGAATTTTACACATATTGGGGGGGGACTTCTTCAGGATGATTAGTGCAATAGTAAAAGGAGGTGGTTTGCCTAAAGGGGCCAATAACCCATTAATAAAGGATTGATCAGCTGCTATTCAAAGCTAAGGAAACAGAAAATCATGGCAATTGGATGCCAATCATTCTCCTAAATGTGGCTTACAAAATATTTGCAAAGGTGTTGTAGCTAAAACTCTAACCTACTTTGACAGAGGTGGTAAAACACTAACCAGATTACCTTCTGCCCTTTCTGTTACATTTTGGACAATGTCTGTTTTGTGCAAGAAACCATTGACTGGGCTAAACAATCCGATCAATTTTTAGTGTTCCTCAAGTTAGACTTTACCAAAGCCTATGTTAAGGTGGGGTGGGATTTCATGTCTTTGGCAATGGAAAAGATGGGCATGGCCATGGAATTCATCAATATGGTGAAGTTGTTGTTAAAAAATGAAGAGGCCATTATTTGCATTAATGGTAGCATCACCAAGGCTTTCAAGATCAAAAGAGGAGTTAGACAAGGATGCCCATTGGCACCTTATCTTTTCATCCTTGTTGATCAAGTACTTAACTTTATTGTAGGGATTAGGGGATATCAAGGGCATTGCTTTACATGGCAATTCTAAGTAGTAAACCATTTTTCAATATGCAAATGACACTACCATATTAGTCCGTGGAGATGAGAATAATATTTGGAATGTGGTTAACTTGTTGGTCTAGACATCAACTGGGGAAAATCAATGGCCTATTGGAGTTACAAAAAAGTTAAGAAAAAACCAGAATGGACCAAAAGCTTTAAATGGAGGCGGGCAAGTGATGGAGACCAATCTAAGTTTTGAGGGGTTCCATTTGGAGTCAATGTAGATGTGAAAGAAATGGTTGTGCATGCAAAGCAGTGGGGGTACTAGGTTTGATTGATCTTGAAGATGATTTCTTAGACTTATTGTGTAAATGGATTTTTATGCCATTAGAACTTGGTGACTCCCAACCTGAGGATTTTGCTGAGGTTCAAACTTGCACAAAGTAAAGCCTTCTTGGCACAATAGATGGATACCGGATTTAAATTGGGCCATGGTTAAGGGCCAAGTCTCTACTCCTGGTTCCAAGTTCTGGGGGCAAATAATGAAAACTTGGAAATACATGGTAGAGAAGTTTCAATGTAGCCCCCCCTTGGGTAGTTGATTGGATTCAAAGAGTTAAGCTATGGTGGGGGTCTTCCTTCAAAGGCGAGGATTGTGGGATATCTATACATAGAGCCCAAGAACTACACAAGGTTGGGCTACAGATATTGGGGACACATGGAATTTTTTTAAAAAAGGTTTCTGTCCTTGGGAGACAATCAAAAACAAATTCAAGCTGGTTGAGAGTGAAAAATGCATATGGCAACGGATAATTGAGAGCATCCCAAAAGGTATGGAAGGATGAGCTTTACTGACCCAGACCAAATGACAGAAAATGGAGATTAGGTAGGAGTTTATAAAAATTCAAAAAGGGGAACCAGCTACAATCTTTTGAATTACAAGTAGTTTCATGCCCAAATTAGAATACATAGAACAACAAAAAAAACAATGGTTCTACCTAAAGATGTCTAGGCCTATATGGTTGGGAGGCACTCAAGGTATGTTGAAAAGAGTATGGTCATGCACCATATTAAGGTCAAGGGGGAGGGAAGCTAAGTTTTTTCTATGGAGCTTTTAATGGCTTAAAATTTGACCCAGGGCTTTGGAAGTGGAACTAAAA
>Ga0209208_10009148_pt1 | contig 13072 bp, 9 predicted proteins | sample S1TSphfallax_3_FD_187694 | JGI IMG/M metagenome (GOLD analysis project Ga0209208, IMG submission 187694) | Host-associated microbial communities from peat moss isolated from Minnesota, USA - S1T2_Fd - Sphagnum fallax MG (SPAdes) (version 2) | ecosystem: Host-associated > Plants > Peat moss >...
TAGCAATCTAGAGGTGACGAAAAGTGATTAGTTTGAGATGTTACTTTGTGAATGGTGTAAATTGGCAAACTTTATTGATGAAAGCACCAATACAAAGAAGGAATGGAACTAGGCGAAGAACGGACATGAATCCTTTAAGAATTTCTAAAATTTTAGTAAGAGAATGCCAAGGCGAAAAATCCAATAAAAAACCAATGGTCGGAACCATCACACGAAAGACAAAAGGGAATGCCAAAGAAAGGCCAAAAGACAAGTAGCTTGCAAGAACCAAAGAATGGAGAGAATTAGTCCCTCACGTGGTAGAAGCTATCTCGCCCATAGCCTTCTTTAATGTCACCAGCATGTACCTCATGTGATTTAATAGTAATAAGAGGTCTAGAACAAGCATCTCCCGCCAACACAATCTTCTTTTTTATAGCAAACACTAAAACACATTAAAAAACAATATTAACATGTTGTTTGAAAAATTGAATGCGAAAAGACAAGGATAAATGACCTCCCGATCGTCTATCATGGAAAAAAATGAGCACTCTTCCTAATGAAATGATCCATATCATGCCCAGGTGCACCATGCACCTTCATGGCCATCAAAATAAAGTGATACCTTTCATGAAACCCTTTATACTTGCAGATTAATGACATTAAGTTTCAAAATTGCATTTTTTAATCAACTAATGACATTCATAATCACCGAATCCCATATCAAGTCGATAACCACCACATTGACAACAAAGACCTAGTCCTCATGAATCATGTAGAGATTGGCTTGTAATGAAACTCCTAACATAAGGGTGCACCATCACTCTCTCCATACAATGTGCCCACTCTTTCGAGCAAAGGCATACATGACATCTTTGATGGTGTCATATGTGATTATCCACTAACCTCCAAATAGACAACATCTTATATGCATATCAAATGTGTTTAACCCATGTCCACATTCACATGTGAAAAAACTAGATGTCAAAAGCAAAATCAAACCAAAATGAAAATGCAATGTTGAGGTGGAAGTAAAGTTTGTGATGTGAAACAAATAAATAGATGGCTTAACAATCAACCATAGCCCATCCCCCTCATTGGAACATTAATGAATGCGAACTCTAAATGTCGAAGGAATGCAATCATCCTCTAAGATAGACCTAAAGGATGTGTTGTGATGGATGTCCATCAAAGATGTGTACAAACCTAGAACATTGATAATTGCCAAACTTTTAAAAGAATGGTGCATTTTTTTAGTTGCGAAAAGAAGGTTATCTTGAACTACACTAAAGCATGACTAAAGGAGGTGTGGGCCCCCCCTCAACCTAAAAAACATACTCTTCCAAAATGGGTCTATAAAAAATACGAAACCCAAAACACATATATGGAACCAAAGCCTAACTCCTTTGAAAAGTAGATGGGGCACAATCATCTATAAATAAAAAGCCTATACCATCAAAATATATTAATAGTCAAACATGATAGCCCACTAAGGGGCCCTAAATAGATTCCCATGACCTTGTACCCATAATGTCGCCACATACTTTCATAACTTTCTTGTTGAAACTCGCCAAAAAATACAAGAAGGAGGAAGAAAGACATATTGTTTGAATGAGATAAAAAGGTCGATGAACAACACATGAAAACAAAATGCCAATGCAACATGTGTGTTTTCCAACAAAAAAATATCATCGATATGTGCCATGTCCTAAAATAAAACACCATCCAAAAAATGCGTGACAAAGTTTTGAAATTCAACTAACACCCCCAAAATGTGTGAGCCATTAGTGACCAAAATGCATCCTTAAATAATCTTTATGCTTGAAGAAATCCTTGATGGACTCCAAAGCTTACACTTTGACATTTTTACCGTGAGCCCAACTAAGGCTAATTGGATCGAAAGGTGGTCAAAGGCAAGGACAATTTTGCTCATAGGGCCCATGATGTGTGTATCATCCACTAGGGATGGAAAGACATAGTTGGGGGCTCACACAATGGTTTCTAGGAATGCTCAATAATGGGCTAATGCAAATAAAAGACCTTCTAAGGGGTCACCCTGCTTCATGCCTGAAAATGATTCAATAATGGTGACCCGCTCCTCATGATGCCCATGCTGGTAGTAAAAAGAAAAATGAACACCATAAAACAACTTGGTAAAAGGGATAATGTTTACCAAAAGTCCCTAGCATTTCGTAGCTTTCTAAAAGTAATAACTCAAGAAACATTATTAAAAGTGTTTTTGACATTGACTTACATGATGACCCAATCAAGGTGTAAATCGAGGATGCCTTTTCTAATCTTCTGCTTTAAGTAATCTATGTTTCGCAAATTTTGGAACATAGTTGCAAATCAAAGAAGATCCAGCGAGGATCATCTACATCATAACTTTTTTCTTCCTATCTAGGTTTTTGGTAAACCAGAATCTCAGTGGTGCATTGTTCGAATGTGCGTAATAAAAAGGAAAAGTAAGGCGAACATAAATGCCCAGCCTAGGGGTACAACTTTACAATGTGGTGTTCAAGATGCTATTGAAGAAGCACATTCTGAGCAAAGCAAGAGGAGTAGCGAGAATGCCAAAAGGGATGGTCTCACAACTTCCATGGGTCGATATTTTGAACTAATAGGGGGATAGGTGCTCTTGAAATGACCCCTAAAGCTAAAGGATGATGGAACAATAAATAAATTGAAAAAATGTTTCACATACAACAATAGGAGAAAAACCTCTAGTGTCCTTTACCATTGCTAACAATTTACTAACCCCTAACATTAAAGCCACCGACCTAAGGATATCATCACGAGCAACAACAATAACAATAGCCTAAAATAATTTCAAAAACCTTGAGGATGGGCCCTTTGGTATGAAGCATCCCGAAAGGTGTTGATAAACCATCCTAAATAGCCCACCCAAAAATATATGGGGAGTAATGGCTAAGGCCTATGTAAATAAAATCTTATCTATGACAAAGGTGTGCTCAAGCTGATAATAAAAAATAAGTGGAAGCACATGGTCTAATGGAAGGGGTTGTAGCTAACACAAAGCTACAAACAGTGTCCTTTGAAAGAATAGTTGGAGTCATGAGCTAAAAAACTCTAATTGCACAACCATATTTTCTAACTCTACCCAAAGTTAAACATTGGTGAAGACGAATGGTCAAAGAATCATCAATGAGTGATGGGAATGGGGAGCACATGAAGCACAAGAAAATTTTTCATGAAGAAAATACCAGTTGCCCGCCATAAACCTCCTAAGGCAGGGAGAAACCTTTCATTAACCTAAACAACCTCTTCAAATATAGTGTAAACACTAGCATGGTAATAGGAGAAGAAGGAACCATGCTAACTCATCCATCAAATCTCGAGTAATTTTATCAAGGGGTAAGTGAAAAGCCTACATGACCTTGTCTTTAATGGCTAAAGGGTTCCTATGAAACAATTGAAAACACGTGAAATGAACCTCAAAGAATCCCAAAATGAAATAAAATTGAGCACAAAACCGACCTTAAGAAACAATGGGCATAAAACCAAGGTGTAACATAGGAAATGAACACATGTGCATAGACAAAGCAGCCTAGCTAGCTTGGGAGATAAGGTTGGCATGAAAGTGATCACTATTGACATGCTTCGAAAGGCCGCTTAAAGTGTAAAGGCCAAAGTAATGTGGACAAAGGGCATCTCGAATTGATGGAAGACACCAAAAATGAACCATATAAAACAAAAGGTTACACCCAAAACACTAAAATGAAAAAGCCCAAGCAAGCCCTAAAAATTAAAAATAAACAAACTTTCCTGCCATTGCATAAATGCATTAGCAATGGCAAGCCTGACCGTTGTAAGAATGCAATAGTGATGGTAGGCATGACACATCATCCAGACCTTATTTTCGACTCGTATGTTGAGCCCAAATTGTTCAATTTTCCCCTTCATCTCTCTCCTCCACTTGGTGCATCTTTCTTGCGTTTTTTTCCTCCTTTCATTACTTAAGTTGCCATCGCTCTTGCTCTTATAATTTGTAAAATTGTCATCTATTTTTATTTTATTTTTTGGCTACTACGGTTCATCATTGCTCTCTCTTTATCAAATAAATGCTTTAGTTTTTTATTCTCACACTAAAACAATCATCCTAGTGGTTTGTATATTCTTTGTTGTGTTCATGGTGATCATCATTGTCTTGCAACTCTAGTCTAGCACTAAAAATTATGAAAAAATAATAATAAAACAAGGTGGTAATAAAGAGGTTGGTTCAACTATTAAACATTAATTAACAAGTGAGTTCATAAGGGGTAAGTCAAAGATGTAGCCAACTCTTCCCCTATCGCTTAAATTTAAAATGAAAGATTTTTGCATTTTTTGAAATGAAAGTGAAATTCGTTATTTGAGAGAAATGACCAAAATGGAAAAAGGTGGCCCTCCAAACCTTTAATACCTAAGCTTTGTTGGCATAATCACGTTTTTTTTAACTGTGAAAATTATACAAAAATATATGTTGTTGGGGGAAGGAATAATTTTTTTGGGAGCCATTATCTATTGAAATCAGAGGGTTTTTTCTCCCTTCAATTTTGTGACATTGAAAATTTGGCACAATTTTCCAAATAATGAAACAAGTTAGTTAATTTTACACATTAAAATTTTACCAAAAACTTCACGATATTTTGGGGAAAAAATCAATTGTCCCAAAAAAACTAACACGCTTCCAAGCCCCTTGTTAGACTCAAGGATGAGTCCAAGGTAGAAAATAGCGGAAAGGTGAGGGGCTTGGGGCACGCTCCCTGGCTCTCAACACTTTAAAGGGGTAAAGGGGCGTAATGGAGCTATGGGATGGGACTAAAAAGAGTGACAAGTAATCTATTCATTCACTCAGTTCTGTATCCAACCAACCACAAGTTGGTTAGTACTATGTTGCAATACTTGATGCACTCCCAACTCCTTGAAATACTCAAATTGTGAATCCAAGTAGAAAACAACGGAAGAAGGAGGAATCAGGGCACGCTCCCTAGCTCACAACATTTTAAGGGGTAGAGGGGCGTGCTAGAGTTCTGGGATGGGACTAGGAAGAGTTGACAAGCTTCACTCACTCACACGAGCTTGCACAAAACCCACATAAGGTGGTTAGTGCGTAATTGGAGCACTTTTGGTGCTAGGATGAACCACAGGCAACATGAACACACAAGACTCACCACGACCCGGACTTGGGAGAAGCCACCACCTTCCCCCTTATAGTATACTTTGCACCTCTCTACAAGGCCCACATCCAAATGGCTTTTTGTCCTGAGATTCCCAAGTGGGAATCCCGAAATCGTCAAGGTTGGGTCTCCCGCGACTTTGGCGCGCCATAACTTTGTGTGTAGACCTTTGATTGAGATGAGTTCTAAAGCAAAGTTGTAGCCCTCGTCGAGATCTTTCCAACGGTATGTCGCACACCATCTGAACGCACGAAAATCGGGTCAATCCTTGACTTTTAGTGGTCGGGAGTCAAACTGCTAATTTAATTACCAAATTATGGTCAAAAGAAGGGTCGGGAGTCAAACTACCATAACTTGTGTTTCAGATGTCCAAATGAGCAATGTGAGTTCATTTTAGACATCTAAGTTCCAAGAGCTTTCCAATGATATAAAGAATGCCACAAGCTATTGAGTTTTGACTCCTGAAATTGTTCTCTGAAGTTTTGGTAGTCCACTGGGACTCCATCTCCCAAAGTGGGAATTGCCTTGGGAGTGTGAGGGTTCACTCCCTCACACTTTCCTACACTCCCAGGAGTATATGATGTGACTCCCGGGCTTTCTCTTGGCCCGCACCCTTACAACCCCTTTGCTTTGGTCGCGAGCCCAAAACTAAGGTTGCAACAACACCTTTGGTGCTAGGACGAACCACGAGTGACTTTGGACTCACAAAACTCACCATGGCCCAAACTCGGGGGAAGCCACCACCTTCCCCCATATAGTATTCTCTATGCCTCTCCGCGAGGCCCACATCCAAATGGCCTTTTTGTCTCGGGACTCCCAAAGGGGAATCCCGAAACTGCTAAGGTTGGACTCTTATAACTTTGTGGGGTCATATTTTCTTGTCCAACCCTCGAATTGGGATGAGGTTCAAAGCAAAGTTGTAGCTCTCATTGAGAGCTTTCCAACGGTGTGTTGCACTCCATCTGCACGCACAGAACTCGGGTCGATTCTCGACTTTTTGTGGTCGGGAATCAAACTGTCAGTTTAACTCTTGGCCTTTCTTTTTGCCATAACTTATGTTGCAGATGTCCAAATGGGTCATGCAAGCCCATTTTAGACATATACACTTCAATAGATTTCCAATGATATAAAGAAATCCTCAATACAAGGTGTTTAGACCTCTGAAATCGCTTTCTGAAGGTTTGGGAGTCCACCGGGACTCCAACTCCCAAAAGGAGAACTCACTTGGGAGTGTGAGTCTTCATTCTCACACTCTTTTTGGCCCACGCCCCTGAGACCCTTTTGCCTTGGTCACGAGCCCAAGGCTAGAGTTACGACATCATTTGGGAGTGGGAGTTTTCATTCTCACACTCTTCTTGGCCTACACCCTTGAAACCCTTTTGCCTTGGTCGCGAGCCCAAGGCTAAGGTTGCAACAAAAACATTGATTATAATCACATCTTTCTTGTGTTTGCACCTATTCTTAGGTCACAATCCTCATGCAAAACATGATCAATGAATTATGTCTTTGTGTGGGATCAACATTGACAACATTATGTAAATTAGAAAGTCACTATTGTAAATTCTTATGTTAACTCACCAACAAGAGGAGTGAAATTTGGTCAAAAAGAATGCATTCAACTCTTATTGTATCACAATATGGAAGCCACATTTGTAAACAATGGATGCCAAAACATTACATCATACATCATGGGCTTATGTATGTTTGTTACTTAAGTGCAAAATTGAAGGTTTAGGTCAATGGGGTCAACATCGTCTATACAAAAGCCAAAGCTTGTTGTGTATTGATAGTACTAATGTCTACTAATCATTGTTTCCAAATATAGTTGTTAATTAACATTTCTTCCATTTCATCAATATGAGAAGCAATTTTTTGTGTAAATAGAAAAATATTTTCACTTAAGCTTAAAGGCATATCTTATGCCACTTCGCATGGTCATATGAAATTAGCATGCATCTTGTCCCTCAAAAAAAATTCATAAAATTTTAAAAGATTTTCTCGCTCTTCAAATGTTCACAAAAATGGAGTTAATGCTCCTACATCCATAGCATGAGCAGTTGAAGCAAGTAAATGATTTAAAATCTGAATTATTTCATAGAATAACTCGTATATATTGAGCTCATAGTGGTATTTCATAATTACAACGTCTTTTTACAACTAAAGAATAAGCATGTTCTTGGGCCATCATAAAAACATAAATAGAGTCAAAATATCATTGATGTTATCTATGTTGTACACATATACTAACATTACATGTAAAAGTGTTTTCTGAACTGTGTGAGATGGTCACCCATCACACAATTCTCCAATTTGAGTTACTTCAAGTTTTGAATCCCTAGGCCAAGAGCGCAACATCATAATGATTGAATTTTTTCCTTTAGAAATACTTCCATATAAGAGTGTATAGATGACAAAGGTTTGATTTGGAGAAAGTGCTTGCTTAGTTTGTGCACTAACAAACAAATAACTGACAAACCCAACAAAATGACAACCATGTTGGGAAATTATATCCCATTTGTGGTGGATGGAGATCTTCATTTAATCTAGTCACCCAAGTGTCTTTTTGGTTCATTGCATTCCAAATGAATTTCTCCTCCACTTGAGGGAAATGGCCATTTGGAATGCAATGAACCAATAAGGCTCCAATTTTATCTTGTTTTTAACATAGTTTTGCCAACACAAGGATTTTAAAAGTGGGGGGTTGACAAATCCAAATTAAAACCTTGCCAAAATGTCATGGGAAAACCCAAGTGCATGTGTGTTACAAAATGTAGCATTTTTGGCCATGGTGTGAAACCTTAAAAATAGGTATAAAAATGTTAAGGCTGGTGCAACACCACCAACATAGGCCTTGCAAAATTCTTCGCCAAAAGAATTTAAAGCATGGAAATAAAGTATTAGTTTCACCCACCAACTTTTATTCAAGAAACTTTTGGAATGCATAGTTGTCATTTCACCTTAATTATGTACAATCGCATCAAGAAAGGCTTGCAATTGAAACATGGAGGAATCTTAAAATAATTCAAAGCCCAATGGAAAATTAAAAAATACGACAAAGATACATCAAATTACAAGCTTTGTTCATGTGCCAAGGTTTGACTAAAGAATGTGTGTTTGATGACATCATATTTTCATCGAAAAAAATGTTAAAAAATGTATAATAATGCAAATGTTTAGAGATTAACTTTTTAAATGATTGAATTTTTTGCTGATAAGTTATGAAAATAAAAATACGCAAATGGAAAGACACATGTGTTAAGGGTTGACAAGACAACACATGCCACATTAAATATAAAAATCAACTGCAAAAATTTAGAAAAACATTTGTTACAAGATATTGCAATTAAACAATTATGGCAACCTTTTTTTTATTAAAATATCTTCTTGGGAATGGTTGCAATATTAACATCACACATTAAAAATAATATATTTTGTAGTCACAATCATTGTAAAATATCATGAATTTTGTTATTAAAAGTATAGAAGTGAAGTTCAACTTGGTCCCCAAAATGTAAAAATTTCAATGACAATTTATCTAAAGGATGATCCAACAAAAGTCTAGTGTGACATAAAAAGGGGGGTGGGGGAAACTTAAACCCCCCCACTTGCATTTCCCTCTATTGTGGGGAAAAAAAAAAAAATCTCATTTTACAACCTACCTTTGTCTTCTGGAAATAAATAAATAAAACAAATAAAAAGAACAAGTTCTTCCATTCTTTTCCTCCATAAATGGATGTCAAACTACAAAAAAAATTCAACAACTCAAAACTCTCATATCAAAAGGAGATGAGATGCAAAATTTCATTGATAATGCATATCACAATTTTGAAAGGAATCCAACACCCCATTCTAAACTAGTTAATATATTTGAAATTGACCTTTCTAAATGGACACAACTAGAGCATGTGCATACATTTTTACATTACTCTTCACATTTTTAGACCCATACACTTAGAATTCCCAATGTGAAGAAATACCCAATGAAAAATTGTACAAAAACACAACAATTGAAAACAAGTGTTAAAAGCTTGAATGAAAATCAATCAAATCTTCTAGATAATTCAACTATTCATTTAGTCCAAAATAGAGTATCATCATTCCATCCAAATTGTTAATTATCCTAAACCCAAGTCTAAAATTTGCAAAAATTAGTCATTTAATTTGAATTTTAGTAGTTTTCTTGGTGAACTTCAAAATCTTTCATCTACACCCTTTTACCAAAATCATTCACCACTAACTAATCAATTCCTTCCTTGTGGTCCTCCACAAATGCACCACACATTCCTTTCACCTAAATCACATTGACTTCAACCTTGCTCCAAAATCTTATTGATTTTCAAAGCTTCACATTCAAAACACCAACCACTACCAAGTTCATAGAGTTGTTTATGCCACCATTCCTTAATTTCAGCCCATAAATATTACCTTTAGAAAGTTCCAAAAAAGATGACCAAAAAAATAATAATTAACAAAAAAAATGGTCCTTGGGTATTAACCTAGGTAATCTAGGCTTCAAAACTAAGTGCCAACTTCATTTGGTATTAAGCTAGTTCTTTAGTCATGATGAAAGGGACCTAAACATAGGTGTCTCAACTCCACAACGAAATCCCTATTTGTAATATGGTGCAAACTTTTCAATGTAACCAATGTTTTTTTTTTTTTGGGGTTAATTTTCTCATTTAATGAAAGAAGGTTTGCACAAATTTGGTTGCATATGAGATATGCTTTTTTTATATAAAAAAACATCTTTCTATATTCTTGGCTACCCATTTGAACTAAATAAGTATAGAATTTAAAAAATTATTTTCATTTTATTTCAAAAATTTGGCAATTTAAAATCCTAGGTGAGACACTAGTAAAAAAAAGTAAAAAATACATGAATAAAAATATATGGTGCAATATATTGGTTGTTAATTGGTTAAAAAATAAAGTACATTTTGTTCAAATAATCTATTTAATTATAATATAATATATGTAATAATCTGAAAAATGGATTACAATTAATATAGGGCGGTTTTAATATGTAAATATTAGAAACTTAGATTATAATGGGGTGATAAAAATAGGTTGTACAATTAACTAATACCCCCTTCAAAATGGTCATTTGACACATGTAAATCCCAAATTTTACACACCACATCCCCCCTTGGGTTCAAAATTTTGCCAATTCAAATCACTTTATTCAAAAGGCCTTATTTTAGGAATGCCCTCACCCTAGTGCCTTAATTCACACGTAAATCTTTCTAAGGTTTTTTTTCCTTTGTATTTTAAAGCACCTCCTTGCGTAAAAGATGTTTTCATCAATTGAAGGGACCTTTCACCATTTGCATCCAAACCTTCCACCCTTCAAATTAAAAATATTTTGTATTTTATGTTGAGGAATGCTTGTGAGAGCAAGCTAGCCCTAATTTTTGAGCTTACAACTTCAAATTGTAGCCTTAAAAGCTACATGTGTAAAGAAAAGCCTACACATTTGGGGGTCTTCTCAAAAGAAAAGGCCTAAAACTAAATGATTATCAAGTCTAACCTCACATTTGGGGAACTCCCCCACCCATTGGTTCTACCCATCATAAAGCATGAAGTGAAGTTATCATGAACTTATACATACATAAATCATGAAATGGAGGAAAGGGAAGCTTCTTACACATATTTTTCAAGAATGATAGGGATCTTAAATTTATAAGTAGGCAAATTTTCCTCCCACCCTTGATGAGTAAGCATAATAATTCTTTTTAGAATGATATTCATGGACACAAGGTACCTTCCAAATACACTAGGAACTTGGGGAGGCCCTTGGGAACATGTTTTTCCCTCATAAGGAATTTGCAAACTGCAAACTGGGAATGCTTTACATAGTGCGATTTCCCACTCCAACCTGGACAACCTGGAGTGGGATATCATTAGTTGAAAGGTATTAAGGGTAAAAATTCATAGACTAATTTGTATCATGGGGCATCCTAATAACTAGCTAATTATTAGTGGTAGACTTATTGTCTTTCCCCTAAAAGATGAAATTAATGGTATTAATTAGTTCATGTAGATGAATGATTGGTTGTAATCCACCAATCAACTAGGGGATTTCTAGGAAAGATTAGGATAAGGAGCTACTTTCATAGGAGTAATATGGGCCTTGCGTGATTTCAGGAGGAGGAGAATTAGAATGGGGAGAAGAGGAAAACTTGGGGATGATTCTATTGGATTTTATTCAATTTGGGACTTTTATTGCATTGTAGTGGAGGGTTTTTGTTATGAGATTACTCTCTTGTGAAGAAGGTTGTGTAACATTAAGAAGAGGAGGAGAGTATGGAATCAAGTTATATTTTGATTATTGCAATGAAAAATGGTTGAGATAGTAACATAATGTTTTGTGGGTGTTTTCTTCAACTTGAAATATGCTAGATAGTGAGGAAGGGTAGTACATTTGAAGTTTGCATAACATTTTTGTTATGTTCTATGTAATAGTTCTTTGTTTTTTCCACAAGTTTAATAGAAATGTAGTCATTGGTTTATTTTTTGGAGTAGAGAATATCTTGTTGCCACATGACGATAGTTGCCAATAAATGGTAGTAGGAAGGCATAGATTTGAAGGTTGAAATCTACATAATAAAGGATATTGTTGCAAACAGCAAGCAACAAGCACAAAGGATTTGCAAGTGATGCAGATGGTTACGAAACAACTAAAAAAAATTTGTAGGTGGTGCAAACATTATAAACATGAGTTAATAAATGTTGAAGGCCTACAAATCCACTCAACTAAATTATGTATTTTTGAAAGTAGTCTAGAAGGTCTGGAAGGTAACTACCTTTCAAACCCCCCGCCCACCCCTTTTATCTTGTTCTTATGATAAACTCCTTTAGTATGAGTTTCACTAACTGAATTAGTAACATGTTTAGATGGTACAATTGTCTCTTGAAAATATATATTTTCTTTTTAAAAAAAAAACTTCTACATGAAATGCTACATAAGTACTATCTAAATAACTATAATAAAATTAGCAAGTGATAATAATTGCTGGCCATACAAGTAATTTGCTACCAAATAATAATAACTTGCATTTGTTTTCACCAACATTGTTTTCATAAGAACAGGAATGATCCGGGATTGCATTTTCACCCTTTTACAAAAGCTTTTACAATAGGCCTTGGCTTGGCTTTCATGCCATAGTTTTTGCCCTTGCTTTGTTATGCGAGGGAAACCCTTCCACCCTTGCACCTTGGGATCTACCCTTGGTCAGGGGACAAAAGGCACCAACAGCAGTGCCTTCCCCTATACCTACTGGTTTTCATGTGGCCTTTTCTGCCTTATTGTAGTCCCCTTACAAGGCAAATCATGAAAACCTTTTACTTTATTGGCAGGTTTCACGGCCAGTTCTCAGAGGGCACCTCACCAGGCACAATGACTTGTCCGTTGCACATTCCATTAAGGTATAGGGTTAGAGATGATGTCATATTCTTGAACTTATTATCATATAATCTTCCATAGCACACCCCATTAAGGTCTAGGGTTAGAGATGATGTCATATTCTTGAACTTATTATATGGCATAATCTTCCATAGCACATTCCATTAAAGGTATAGGGTTAGAGATGATGTCATTTTCTTGACCTTATTATATGACATAATCTTCTGATGATGATCATACACTTGTTGTAATGTGATCAAAACATGTATGTTGTTTGAGAACAGGAACTCTTTCTTAAATTGTGGAATCTGTCACCCAAGACCATAATGGCATTGGAATGGCCTCACCCTTGTCCATTATGTTGGGTACGTCCCCTAAGCTCACCCTAATGGCCTCGCCTTACCTGAACCATGCCTCACCCAAGGTAAGGGGCAGGGGCTTGACCACTCAATACTACCGTTGCTTTTTTTGCTTTTTTTATTAAAAAAATTGTGATATTGCTTTTGTGGCA